>Ga0207433_10000088_pt1 | contig 209695 bp, 204 predicted proteins | sample YelNatPaOPGAMG01_FD_187559 | JGI IMG/M metagenome (GOLD analysis project Ga0207433, IMG submission 187559) | Hot spring thermophilic microbial communities from Obsidian Pool, Yellowstone National Park, USA - OP-RAMG-01 (SPAdes) (version 3) | ecosystem: Environmental > Aquatic > Thermal...
TGGTAAGATCCAGACTACTGGCTATGGGGATGACCCTCGCGTTACTGAGATCTTAAAAGGTCGTGATCTCAAAGCTGACCTCTCCTTTGTTCTTGGCATTCCCAAAGACCAGATCAGCACCACCAGAGAAGAGGCTCTGCGTGGGAATATCAAATACCACTATGGAGACCTTGACCTAAGGGATTTAACCACAGCTGAAGGCCTGGTATTTCCTGAGTCAGTGGGGGGAAGTCTTGACCTCCGCAGCCTAACCTCAGCCAAAGATCTTATACTTCCCAAATCAGTAGGTAGGCACCTTGACCTCCGCAGCCTAACCTCAGCCAAAGATCTTATACTTCCCAAATCAGTAGGTTGGGGCCTTCGCCTCGACAGTCTGACCTCAGCCGAGGGTCTTATACTTCCTGAGTCAGTGGGTCGGGACCTTTACCTCATTAGCCTGACCTCAGCCGAAGGTCTTAAACTTCCTAAATCAATAGGTGGAGACCTAGACCTCCGCAGTCTGACCTCAGCCAAAAACCTTACACTTCCCAAGTCGGTAGGTGGAAACCTTTACCTCTACAGCCTAACCTCAGCCAAAGGTCTTATACTTCCTGAGTCAATAGGTGGAAGCCTTTTACTTAACAGCCTAACCTCAGCCAAAGGTCTTATTATTCCCAAATCAGTAGGTGGAAGCCTTTACCTCGACCGTCTGACCTCAGCTGAAGGCCTGGTATTTCCTGAGTCAGTGGGTTGGGACCTTTACCTCCGCAGCCTAACCTCAGCCAAAGGTCTTATACTTCCTGAATATGTAGGCGGGCGGGTTTACCTTTACAACCTACCCCCAGATGAAAAAGAGGCTCTTAGAAAGAAATATCCCCATTTAACCATAATTTAGTTGACCGGGTTTACGGTAAGAGAAAAGCCGTCCACTTTTTTGTTCTTATTGCAAACGGGGATAGCTACTTTGTTTCACACTTTGTTGGTATGGTTTTAATCTTTATAGAAAAGATCTCTAAGAAGTCTTAAGCGCTTCTTCGCCCAAATAGATTGATTCATAATCACAAGGATGAGATATTTTGTGAGGGCAAGATTAAACTTATCTGTTTTGTTTATATGCCTAGTTTTAATGTAAGGTTTTTGGAAAAGAAAAAGCCCCTGTGAAAAATTTTCACAAGGGCTCTTGTTTTTATATTTATATCTCAAACATAAGCTCCTCCGGTTCCTGTTCCTCCACTCGGTCACCCTTGAGATGGGTGACTCTTATAAGGTGTTCCTCCAACTTAAGATTTCTTATTGAGCAGTCTCGACCCCTGGTACCAGTTAAATGAGATCTTGTGCGGGGTCGGATGTAAGCGTGGTCCTCATAGAGTTGGATGGGTTCTCCTTCGTCTTTTACCACCCATAGAGAATACCGAAACTGATCGCCCAACCAACCCTCGGAATCTTCTGATCCGCGATCAGTATCTATCTGTTCTTTGAGGATGAAAGCTGCGATTTTGCGGCCTTCATCTATCACACATTCGGTTACGGTTGTTGGCTTATACAGAGGATGGTAGTGTTGATGTTGTTCTAGGACTTTCAGCATAGCTTGGTTGGCTTTTTCGGTGAAGGTCCTTGCGGGTTTTTTGACTACCTGAGTTTGTTGACCGCCGCTGCCAAGAAGTATAGACTCGCTCCATGAAATGTTGCTGCTAGTACTGCGGAGTTCTACGGATATACTGCCATCTTCTTGGGCCTCCACCGATTTGATAACCAAATAGTCTCCCCTGCCACGGCTATTTGCTATCTCCTTGTAGTTGAGAGAACCATCCGGTTCCCTCCAGACAAGGTAGATCACATCAAAACCATTACCACCGCCTTCTACTAGACGGTGCACTACGCATACATCTCTTCTTCCTTTGGGGAAGATCGGAGGATAGGTGTGATCGCTACCCAATGATGGCCCTACCCGATCAATCAGGGCCTCTACTTCACTTTCAATTAACTCTCTCACAGTAGATACCTCCTTTGGTTTGCTCTGATTTTAAAGGAACTATTGTGACAATTGAAAATGGAGCCATCTTATTTTCAATTGTCTTCTTGCTTATATCATTTTACTATCATTTTGTCAAGAATTTATATGGCAGAGTACATTTAACCAAAACGCATAAGCTTAAACTCCTTCTAACAAAGAATCTCTACTCTTATGAGGGCAGAATTAATTTCTTTAGGTGAAGAAGCGTCTAAGACTTCTTAAAAATCTCTTTTGCAAAGTATTTATTAGTGTCACTTCTAGCAAAACAAGAAACAGGTGGTTTATTTCCATTTATTTTTTAGGCATTATTGGTTATTTTTAAATAGATAAAAGGTTGACTAAATAGAGACAAGAACCAAATATTGATTGTTAAACTAAAATGGCTGACATTGGTCAAACCCCAGGCCGGATTTAACCATTTGGGTTTTTTGTCTTCACATTTATGTGAATAAATTCTTGAAAGAGGATTGGAATTAGCCAGTTTGAATTACCAGTATAAATGATGTATATAAAAAGAGGGAGAGGGTAGTTTTAAAAAATAATATGGTAAAAATCCACAAAAAAATTTGGCCCGAATATTTTGAGCAAATCATTGCTGGCAAAAAGAGCTTTGAATTGCGTCTTGCTGATTTTGAGATTAATAAAGGAGACATCTTAGTTTTGGAAGAATGGGATAATAAGAAGAAAAAATACACCGGACGAAAGATTGAAGTGGTGGTTACCTATGTTTTTAGAACAAAAGATCAAAATTTCTGGTCGGAAGAAGAAGTTGAAAAGTTTGGCTTTCAGATTATTCAGTTTGAGCCAAAAACGAAATAGTCGCTGCTTATGGCTGGTGGGGATTTTTCAAAAAATTTAATAAAAGAGTATCAATACTGGGCTGTTTATCTTCATCCTAACCAAGGTTATTTAGGGCGTTGTATTGTCTCGTGCAAACGTAAGGATGCTCTTGATTTGACAGATACTACTTCAAAAGAGCAGGCAGAGCTATTTTTGGTTTTGCAGGAATTAAAAGAAGCGGTTAAGAAAGTTTTTCAGCCAGACTGGTTTAACTACGCCTTTTTAGGCAATGCAGCTCGCCATTTACACGCCCATTTCGTTCCGCGTTATGCGAAACCAAGGAAATTTATGGGAATGGTGTTTGAGGACAAACTGTATGGGCATCATTATAGAACCGATCATACTTTTCTGACACCCGAAAAAGTACTGGTTGCTATTCGGGATAAATTAAAAGAAGCGCTGAATAATATTAGCAGCAGTAAAGACCAAATAAGTTAAGTTAGGAAGAGGGGGATAAAAAGTTTCTCTTAAAAAAGAGGGAGTAAAATAGGGCAATTTTTTTAAAAAGCGTTTTGATAAACCGCTTGTTTGAGAGTTGTTATAAGTTTTAAGATTTAAAACTTTGCAATCTGTTTTTGAGGTTTTAAAGATATAAAAAGCCCCTTGGGTATTATTAACCACAAGGGGCTTGGGTTGTTCTAGGGTTGTTCTAGCGGAGTACTATCGTCTCTTTACCGTTTTTGGTTTCAATAACGACCTCCTCCGCATCTAGTTTGACAATTGTGAGGTAGGCTCCTCCCTCCCTGGAGTAGCCGTGATCCTCAGCTTTAGCCTCAGCCTTTTCCATGCCAGCTTTTAGAATGTAGAGGGTATAGCGCATCTGCGGGTCGCTACCTCTGTGATCAATTTGTTCTTCAGTCACAAAAGCAGCAACCCCTATTCCTGCTCGGACTTCTTTTTGTCTTACCCTTGGGTGCTGATACGGGATATAGGTGTCAAAGACTCCAGTGGGGTAGGGATTTAACATTTTCGGCTTGTACTCCCAGAGCTCTTCCAGATCTTTCTTTATTCGGGAGATTTCTTGCTCCACTAGAGTAACAAATCTCTCCTGCTCTTCTGGAGAGAGCCTTTGGACGTTGGGCTGAGGGGGTTTGGCGGCGTCGAAGGTAAAGGTAGCGGTGCGGTTTCCGTACCCCTCGTTTATTAATTCGACCTCTATGGTTACCTTACCTTCTGCGTAGGAAACTTTCACGTTACCAATCCCCAAAACCCTTAACCAGTGCTTATCGTTGCTGGCACTAAAACGATCCCGCCACTGCCACTCCTGTATGTCACTCTGAGCTCCATAGAATACTCGAACGTGGTCGTAATAGCCTACGCCGCCGGTCGAACCCCATACACTCCGACTAGTGACTACTACTGCGATATCTGGGCTGACAATGGTTAGTGTATCATTCTCAGCATATGGCAGGATTTGCTCTCGCAGTTCGTCGGTAATGCTTCTAGCAGCCAGCTTCTCCGCTAGCTTTTCACCCAGTTTTTGAACGTTCATCCTTTTTCTCCTCTTTATGAAGGTACATTTTTGCCAATTGAAATTCTTATCTTAATTGGCTTTTTACTCATAACATATTAATGTTTACTTGCCAATACTTTCTACTGGCAGGCTACATTAGTAAGACTCTTTGCTAAGATTTCAGCGTTTCTTTTTGGATGAAAAACATGACACCTGCTAATATTTTTTCTTATAAACTTGAAAAATGTTATAATTTTCTGATTTCTAAAGTGATGTTTATTTGCATTATAAAACATCAGACTTTGCTAAAAATAGCAAAACTGTGTTTAAAAAGTATTATTTCTGCCAATCCTAACCCAAACTATTGACAAATTTTTGTTTATATGATATATTATATAATGTTCAGAATGAAAATGAACAATCAGCTAAGTTTTCGTGGTAGAAGGAGATGTGTGTATCTTAGCAGAGTTCTTAAAAAGACATACACATCCCCTTCTACCGCGGTGAAGGCCTCAGGACACCTTGACGGTGGTGGTGTCCTGAGGAGCCGAACCCGTGCAGGGTGAGGCGACCTCCTTAAAGTTTAAAATTATTAATTAAATTAAATTTAACAACTTTAAGGAGGTCAGACCGTCTTACCCTCCTGCGCGCCTCAGGCAGGTAGGGGACAACTAACGCTTACTATGGAAGTTCTCCATAGTAAGCGTCTGAGGCCCGCGGCCAGCAAGTGCCCAATGGCCGCGGAAACAAAACGGGCTTGGGTAAAATCCCCAAGCCCGTTTTCTATATCGTTTTAATTTTGGAGCCGCTGTTATATTTCTGTCAGCTTTTTAAAAGTCACTCTCTTCTTCCTAGAAGTTTTACTACAACCTCTCTGGTTCGCGGTCTAGTATCAAAATCAATTAGAAAGATTTGCTGCCAGCTGCCCAGATTAAATTCGCCATCTTCAAAAGAAAGCGTCAAGCTTGCACCAAATAGGGAAGAGCGAAGATGCGAATGGGCATTACCTTCTCCTGCATAGTTGTGCTTATAATCCTTTTTCTGAGGGACAAGGCTTTCTGCTAAGGCTTGCAAATCTTTCAGAAGACCACTTTCGTTTTCAGAAATTACTAAGCTAGCAGTAGAGCCCAAGACAGTGATTACCGCTATACCCTCCTTTAGGCCGCTCTCTTTTAAAATCTTAAAAAGATCTTGGGTAGTATCTAAAACACAGTTGTTGCCTGTGGTTTGGTAATAGATCTTTTTGCTATAGATCTCCATTTTTTCGGAAAAGTTTGTTCCTAGCTAAATTTTATGCTAACATTGAAAAAAATGCTAGATTACAAACCTATAGAGATCGAAAAAAAGTGGCAAAAGCGCTTTTTAGATTCGCAAATTTTTAATATTAAAGACGAAGAAGTTACCGAAAAAGATAAGCTCTACCTTTTGGTAATGTTTCCCTATCCTTCCGGGAATCTTCATATGGGGCACTGGTATAACTACACCGGTGCAGATGTTCTAGCACGCTATTTTCGAATGAATGGTAAAAAGGTTCTTTTTCCTATCGGTTATGATGCTTTTGGGTTACCCGCTGAGAATGCGGCAATAAAACGCGGCACTCATCCTGCTGTTTGGACCGAAAATAACATCGCCAAGATGCGCAAACAGCTCCTCTCTACTGGTTGTTCTTTTGATTGGTCGCGCGAGATAAATACTTCCAAACCAGAATATTATAAGTGGACACAGTGGCTTTTTCTGCTTTTTTATAAGCATGGATTAGCCGAACGAGTCTTTACCTCGGCAAATTTTTGTCCTTCGTGTAAAACAATTCTGGCAAACGAGCAAGTTATAAATGGGAGATGCGAACGCTGTTCTAGTGTGGTGATTCAAAAAAGAATAAAACAGTGGGTTTTTAAAATTACTAAATATGCTGACAGACTTCTTGAAGATCTTAAAGAACTGGATTGGCCAAAGAAAACAAAGCTAATGCAAGAAAATTGGATAGGTCGCTCTGAGGGCGCGCTTATTTCTTTTCCTGTGCTCCTAAACAATAGTAAGCAGAAAGAGTTTATCTCTGTTTTTACCACTCGAGCTGATACTCTTTTTGGGGTTACTTATTTAGTAATAGCGCCTGAGCATCCCTTAGTAAAAAAGATCACTACCAAAGAGAGGAGAAAAAAGGTTGAGGAATATATAAAAGAGACTGCTAAAAAAAGCCATTTTGAACGTGAAGAACTGGCAGATATTCGTGAAAAAACAGGAGTTTTTACCGGCGGTTTTGCACTCCATCCTTTAACAGGAGAGAGATTACCCATCTATATTGCTGATTATGTTATTTATGGTTATGGCACAGGCGCGGTGATGGCGGTGCCTGCTCACGATCAGAGAGATTTTGAGTTTGCCATTAAGTATTCTTTAAAGATAAAAACGGTAGTGGCCCCAAGTCATCTTAGAGGTGAGGATCTTAAGAATTTTAAGGTAGAAAAGGAGGCTTTTACTGAGGATGGTATACTGATTCATTCTTCGGAATTTTCTGGTCTAACTTCGAGTATTGCTCGGAAAAAGATTGTTGAAAAACTGATGAAAGAAAACCTGGGGAGTTTTTCGGTTTCTTATCATTTGCGGGATTGGATCATTTCTCGTCAGAGATATTGGGGAGCGCCTATTCCTATTATTTATTGTCAGAAATGCGGCACGGTGCCTGTACCCGAAAAAGATCTACCTGTACTTCTTCCCGAAATTAGCGATTTTGCTCCTCGCGGCGTCTCTCCGCTTGCCACTAATCCTCAATTTCTTTGGACCCACTGTCCCAAATGTGGTCAAAAAGCTCAACGAGAGACAGACACAATGGATACTTTTATTTGTTCCAGCTGGTATTTTTACAGATATTGTGATCCTAGGAATAAGCAGGCTTTTGTCTCGCGGGAGAAACTTAAAAAGTGGATGCCGGTGGATTATTATATTGGCGGCAGCGAGCACGCGGTAATGCATCTTCTTTATGCTCGCTTTTTCAATAAAGTGCTCTATGATTTAGGTTATGCTCCTACTAAAGAGCCTTTTTTGAGACTCAGGCATCAAGGCATTATTCTTGGCGCAGATGGTTATAAGATGTCTAAGTCACGCGGTAATGTGGTAGACCCCGATGAATTAGTAAGTAAATACGGCGCTGATTCAGTCCGGACATTTTTGATGTTTATGGGGCCTTATGAAGAGGGTGGTCCCTGGAACCCTCGGGGGTTGGCAGGCGTTTATAGATTTCTTAACAAAGTAATTCGCTTTTTTCTAGAGAAAAAATTGGCTGAGGAGCAATCTTTAACAAAAGAAAGCTTAGTCTGGCGTAATCGCACTATTAAAAAAGTTTCGCAAGATATCCTGGGTTTTTCGTTTAATACTGCAGTTTCGGCACTTATGGAGTGGTTTAATTATCTTCAGAAAGCTCCTGCCTCAAAGGAAGATCTAGAAGTTTTCTTAAAGCTTTTAAGCCCCTTTGCGCCTCATCTTTGTGAGGAGCTCTGGGAGCGTCTCGGCAATAAGAGTTTTATTTCTTTAAGCCCTTGGCCTGCCTATAACGAAAATCTGGTTGAATTTGATAAGGTTTGTTATGGAGTGTTGGTTAATGGTAAGAAGAGGGGAGAGTTAAGGGTGGCTGCTAACTCGGATGCAAAAGAAGTAGAAAGGAAGGCTTTAGAAATAGAAAATGTCAAAAAATATCTTTTAGGCAAAAAATACAAGGTAATTTTTGTGCCTGGAAAAATCATCAATTTTGTAGTCTAGGAATAAGATGGGAGAGTCCCATCGGGAATTAAAAGCTTGCAAATTACTCTTTATAAAGAGTAAAAAATAAACCTCTGTCAAGGTTGTTAAGTCTCTAGTAGGAAAGATAGACTAGGAGGTAAGAAAATGCCTAAAAAGGAGGGGAGACAGGTGAGGATTAGAAAAGGGTTATCGATCTTTTTAATAATTGCTCTATTTATAGGTGCTTTTTTAATTGCTCTAAAGCAGCAGGGTATAGCCGACATCACGCAACCTGCACCCACTCCTTCTTCATCTTTACCCTCTGAAGAAGAACTCAACAAAATCTTTACTCCCAAAAACCCGGCTACCTCCCTTTACAAACTCAACCCAAACTTTAAGGATGCCAAGGTAGAAAGCTGGTGGGAAGGTGTCATTAAACGAACCAATAACCCTACCTATCACCTTTTCAAGGATCTTTCAACCAACCAGATGCATTTTGCTGTATTGTATTCACTTTGGAGCAACACTATTCCTTCCCAAATTATTGATGTAAATCTCGATACAAAAGAATATAGATTGGTGGATGGTGATACGGGTAGACCCATAAGAATGACTTTCCATCCAAATGGAAAGATATATTCCTTCTATGAAAGCCCGGCAAACTTTGCTTGTTACGATCCTAAAACCGGGAAATCGAAGCATTTATACACGGTGGACGATACTGTAGCCACCTATGATGTCATACTTGGACCAGATCTTTCTATTTATCTTTCCACCGCCCTCAAAGGTAAGGTTGTTCGTTATAACCCTGCTAAAGATCCTGAATGTGATGGTAATCCAGAGGCTTTTACGGACTTTGGTATTATTGCCGACCCCGGTCCTCCATATGGTCGTTATCTTTTTAATTCTGCTGAGGTAGGGGATTATATTTATGGAGGAATTCGAGACGGAAACTCTAAACCCGGCAATTGGTATCTGGGAGTAAAAAAGATTTCTACAGGCGAGTCTCAAAAGTTCTGGCAAGAAAGAACAGATGTAAACTGGATTGTCGCCGGCTATTGTAAAGAGAATCAAGCATATGCCCGTTTAACAGTTGTAGACTCCCAAGGTAATTCAAGTAGTGAATATTATCTCGTTGATGGATTTAGTACTCCTCGCCAATTAAGTAAAGAAGAGTTTCAGAGTCTTTGTGATTTCAAGCTTCCTTATCCTGAAGGATTCTTTAGAGCTGATATGCTCTATGGGCAGGGTTATCAAGTTGATGGCAATACCCTTACTGTGGACGAATTAACTGAAGGCAAAGCTACTATTAGGTGGCAAACCCCTGCAAGCAGCTTATGGCAGGAAGTAGTGGTACCAGGGATTAGAATGAAAGAGTCAGGGCTTTCTGCTCCTCTTATTTCTCTTGGTAATAATTTGCTTTTTAGTGTAGGAGAAGAATACGGACCGGCTGTTTTGTTTGATACCAAAAACCATGCGAAGACCTTATTGGGCTACCCTTCCATAAGTGCCTATAAACTTTTTTATTCCCAGGTTAATAAAAGGGTTTATTTTATAGGCTATCCTTCAGCCTGGAAAGAGTGGGATCCCAATAAGCCCTGGAGCCCAAAGAAAGAATTTTCAGTCGTGGTTAATCCAGCTAACAACCCCCACTATATGCCCAGACCAAACCAAAACTCCCCTGGGCATATTCTGGCTAAGTATTACTTCTATATTACCGAGGACAGAAATGGTTTACTTTATCTGACAGGAACCCACGCAAGAGATTCTATTGGTTCTTCATTCTTTTGGTATAATCCTAGGTTCAATTATAAGGGTGATGTAGATTTACCTCTTCCCTTTGTAAACAACGAAAACTATGGGGTGATAAGAGAGGAATTTAAAGAGAAATCAATTAGGGGGCTTACCAATGCTCTTTTGGGAACCAAAATTATAATTAATTATCAAACAGGACTTTATGTGTTTGATACAGTAACAAAGCAAATTGAGAAGATACTTCCAAGACCAAATGGCTATGGGATAGGCGCACTCATAGAAGTAGAACCGGGCATCATTCTTGGTGCCTCTATGTCTCCCAACGCCCTTTACAAGATAGATATCAGAACAGGAGAGGTTTTGGCTACAAAAGAGTTTCCAACAAATCAACCAATTTTTGGCAGCGATATTGGCTATAAGGGAGAAGTATTAAAAGAGTTTGTCTGGGGTCCTGATCACTATGTCTGGCTCTTTATTGGCAATTCAATCTATAGAATCAATCCCGAAGGTAGCAGCATTGAGCCAGAAAAAGTGATTGATGTAGGCTTTCCTGGTTATATCACCTTTGACAGTAATAATGACCTCTACATTACTAACCGCGGTCCCAACATATGGGTGGTAAGAGAACTCTTTACCAGAAAGAGTCAGGAAGAGCTACTTGCTGGTGCAGATTATAGCTTATATACCGAGAAAACCAGCTTCTTCCTTAAGAACCAGAACTCCTTAACCATTCCTCTAAGAGTAAGACTAGAGACAGCCATAGATCTTCCTCCTGATCTTCTCCCCAACCCCACCCTCTCAGTAGAAAATCTGCCTCAAGGTCTAGAGGCTTCCTTCAGCAAAGAGAGCTGTCAAGGCTCCTGTGAAACAGATCTTTCTCTTACTAATCTCAACTCTCTTCCTGCTGGAGAGTATAGGCTGACTGTTCTTCTTACTATCCCTTCCCTCAATAAAGAGCCCAAGAGACTACCCATTCTTCTTAGTATCCAAAAGGAAGCTGCTTCTCTACCTCCTGCTGTCTCCTCTACTGCTCCTATTCCGCCTCCTACCCTCTCCCAGCCTCAAGCGCCTGCCTCTCCTCAGCCTATGGCTACACCCACTATCCCTCTTGTCCAGAGTATCACCAAAGGAAGCAGCAGGGAGAGCCAGACAAGCAATCTCAGGCTCCTCCAAGAGACACTAATTGCTTATGGCTATCTAAGAGGTAGGCCTACAGGTAGTCTGAATCTTGCTACCAGACTAGCTCTCTCTCGTTTTAGAAAAGAATACTCTCTCAGAGCTCCCAGAGGTAGTATCATCATTGATACTGCTACTGCTTCTGCTATCAATAATCTAAGAACCAAGAATATCAGCATTCCTACTCTTACTACTCGCTCCTCCTATTACTTTAAAGCCAGAGTCATAAGGCTTATGCAAGCCCGTCTGATAGAGCTTGGCTATCTAAGAGGTAGACCCAATGGCCTCTTAAACTCTGCTACCAAGAAAGCCCTTGCTCAGTTTAGAAAAGCGAACAACCTTCCTACTCCTAAACGAGGCATCATCATTGACCCTGCCACTGCTAATGCTCTAAACAAGAGATAACCCAAACGCCTCTTTTCTTACGGAGATAGAGACTAGCTAGAAAAAGCCTCTCTCTTCTGATTAGCTAGAGACTAGCTAAGAGACAACTCTTTTTTAAGCAAATACTTTTTAAACAGATAAGCAAATACTTCTCTTTTAGGCAGATAAAGAAACGTTTCTTTTTGCACGCGATTTTGACCCTCTTCCTCTTTATAACCAAAAGGGACGGCTCTCTTAAAAGAGCCTTGGTTTAGCAAGAACTTCTAAACTCAAAGAAGCTATCTAAATGTAGACCAAAATTAGCTACCAGAGACTAAAATGCAAAAGCAAACCGGTTTTTATCTCTTATTTTTTTAAATTCCAGTTCTCCCAAACACCGATCATTTCTAAGTGCTATTATTCTGATATTGTTTACATTCTAAAAATGCTAAAATTTTTATAGAAGATGGATTGGCTTGAAGAAAAATCTAAAAATATAAGCAAAGAAGAGATTGGGGAGTTAAAAAAGATTACTCATATTTTAAAATTACTTTTTGCCCTAGAGGAAAAATTTTTAGGAAAATACAAGAAAAATGGCCCGCTCTGAATTTTCTCCGATTTTAAAACTGGAGGAAAAAATGCGAGAATGGGAACTCGCAGAGCCCGCAACCGCTGGTTCCTATTATGTAGCTGCTGCTGGCAGCTTAGATCCCAAGCTGCGTTTTGAGGCTTTAAGACAAATCTCGGCAAATGATTATGAACCTAAGGAGGAAAGCGAAGAGCAGCGCGTAGATATAGAAGAACAGTTCTCGCAATTTAGTGAAGAGGAAATAGAGCTTATCTCGAAAAACATAATGGCTGTTCAGTTTACAGAGGGTTGTAATGGGTTTTGCCCTTTTTGCTTTTTAGCAACTAAAGGTCAAAAAAGAGGTGTTACCGCCCATTATAGTTTTCCTTCACTTAGAAAATCCTTTGAACGGCTCAGATTAGAGAAGGCTTTTCCTTATTGGGCTTCAGACCCCTTTGATTATTATGACAAAGATGAATTTGGCGAATATACTTTCCTGGATATATACAAACTCTATGGGCTACGTCCAGTATTCGTTTCTACTTCTATCCCACGAGGGAGCGAGAGAAGATTTATTGATTTTGTCAAGGCCATTGTGGAAGATATTCTCTCGGCAACTCACGATGCCAACTTTGAGCAAGGCGATTATTTCGGGCCAAAGGTGAGAATCTCAGTTGGTAAACACAACATTAGAAGAGTTATAAATACCTTAAGACAATTATTTCTGGAGCTTGAGAGCCAAAATTATTCCAGAAATGATATCGAAGATTTATTTGCTTGCGGTATTATTCTTGCAGACAGAGTTAATGTTCGTTCACTGGGCCCGTTAATTGAAAAACATAATGACATTGCAGATGCTGAGGCTTTTGGTAGGTATGATGGGGTGGTGGTTACACCGAAATCAATTTCCAGTAGAATTACTGTTGCTCCCACTGTTTATGAGCCTACAGGCGAAATCTCTATCAAACTTCAACCTGGGCGGGTCAAAAATTTGGTGCCAAGATGTGAGGACCTGGAACTCTATAGAATGAGAGTCTACGATATGATTAATTATTCGATTGTCCTTGGGGGGAGAGTTCTGGTAGACTTTCCCCATCTGCCAGATGGCTCGTATTTGGAATTACCCAATGAGGAAGAAAATTGTATACTTATCTTAGGTAGAGCCGCACATTCATTGGCTCAATTTTTCAGTGCGCTTTCTGAAGGGGAAAAGGCAAGAATAAAGCCTTCTTATGAAGGAGGCCGCAAAAATTTGATGAGACAGGTAGAAAGAGATTTTCGAGGTATAAAAGAAAGAACCTCTCAGGCTATGGAAAAAGCTAATGCTTTAGCAGAAGAGGCAGACGAAGAGACCCGCAGGCGTCTACAATTCTATATCCTTCTTGCTGCAGTCCATCTTAAGGAAATGCAGTTTTTATTAAATGAATACAAAAAGGGTGCTTCATTATCTGAACTTATAAAGATTGCTAAGACTTTTAGAGGTATGGGTAAAAACGAGGTTGCTCAGTTAGACGTTAAATTAGACGAGCTTCATAAAGAGATTAATAGTGGCAAGAGAAGATGGCTGTTTTTTAAGAGATAGTTGATTGTTGCTTATGTGTTTTTAGCAAGGGCGAGGAGGTTCTGACTAAGAAGTTAAGCTTCTAAATAAGTAGGGCTGATTTTAGCGGGTTTAAACCCTACGGAAGTGCTGTAAAGAGGCTTGGGGTATTGGTATAAGATTTTAAAGTTCTTGTCAAAGTAAAAAAACTTTGCTAAATTTAAAATAAATAACTTCGCGATTTTTAGATGGAGAGAGATTGAATAAAGAAGTAATCGAAGTAGTAGGCGAGGTAGTAGAAGCATTACCCGCTACCAATTTTAGAGTAAAATTAGAAAGCGGGCAGGAAGTTATTGCCTATCTTTCAGGCAAGATGCGTCAGAATTATATTAAAATATTGCCGGGAGATAAAGTATTAGTAGAGTTTTCGGTTTATGATTTAACAAAAGGGAGAATAAAAAGAAGACTATAAAATGAAAGTAAGGCCATCAGTAAAACCAATTTGTAAAGACTGTAAAGTAATTCGCCGCAGAGGCGTGGTTAGAGTTATATGTAAGCGAAATCCATCGCATAAACAAAGGCAAGGATAGAAAATGATTCCTCGTATTGCTGGTGTTATTTTACCTTCAAATAAAAAAATTCTTTATGCACTCCCATATATTTATGGGATTGGTTTGGCGCGGGCAAAAATTATTTTAGAAAATGCCAAAGTCGATCCGGATAAAAGAGCCAAAGACCTAACGGAAGAAGAATTAGAAAAGCTCAGGAAAGAGGTTGAGAAATTTAAAGTGGAAGGCGATTTAAAAATGGAGGTTGCTCAAAATATTAAAAGATTGATAGAGATTAATTGTTATCGAGGTATTCGGCATAAAAAACAGTTGCCTGTTCGTGGTCAAAAAACTCGCAAGAACTGTCGTACAGTTCGCCATAATGTGAGAAGAACAATGGGATCAGGAAAGAAGCCGCCAGCTCAAAAAACTTAAAAATAATTAAGTAAAAATGGCACCCACTTCTTCAAAAAAGACAAAGAAACATATAAAACTGCCGAAAGCGCGTGTGTATATTCACACCTCGTTTAACAATACTATTATCACCATTACTGATCTTAATGGTAATGCTTATGGATTTGCTTCCGCTGGAACCTGCGGCTATAAAGGCACACGAAAGGCTACCCCTTATGCGGCTACAGTCACCGCCAACGCCATTATTGATAAGTTAAAGAATTTTGGCACCAACGAGATTGAAATTTATATTTCTGGTGTAGGAGTTGGTCGTGATACTGCATTGCGGGCTTTTGCTAATTCAGGTTTAACTATTGCGGCAATTAAAGATCGTACACCTATAGCTTTTAATGGTCCCCGACCTAAGAAACCAAGGAGAGTCTAATGGAAGACGCTTGCAGAATTTGTCGAAGAGAACAAAAAAAGCTTTTTCTAAAAGGAGAACGTTGTTTTTCGCAGAAATGCGCGCTTATTAGGCGTAATTATCCTGCGGGCCAACATGGCCAGACAAGAAGGCAACGCCTTTCTGAATATGGGAGGCAGTTGCGAGAAAAGCAAGAGGTAAAAGCTATTTATGGTCTTTCAGAAGAGAATTTGCGTCGGATTTTTAGAGATGCTAACCGAAAAGAGGGAGATCTAGCAGAAAATTTTCTTCAGCTTTTAGAAAGGCGGATAGATAATGTCCTTTTTAGAGCTGGCTTCTTTCCTTCAAGAAAAGCAGCAAGACAAGCAGTAGTTCATGAACACATAAGGCTTAACGAGAAAAAAATAAAATCACCTTCTTTACTGGTTAGCGAAGGTGATGTTATATCTATCAATAAAAAATTACCCATAAAACGCTTGCCAACTACTGAGCCAGTTCCTTGGATTTCTGTAGATGAAAAAAATAGAAAAATTAAAATTCTTCATCTTCCTACTAGCGCAGAAATGAAAGTTGAATTTGAAAAAGAATTAGTTATTGAAAGTTTAAGTAGATAAAAAAGAAGGAGCGCCAATATGTTACCCACCATTACTTCACCAAATGTTAAGAAAAATATTCTTTCTTCAAATGTTGCTGAGTTTATAATTACGCCTCTTTATCCAGGCTATGGTTATACTATTGGTAATGCGTTAAGACGGATCCTCCTTTCCTCTTTACCCGGTTCGGCTATCACTTCAGTAAGAATTGAAGGCACCACTCACGAATTTTCCACTCTTCCCCATGTAAGAGAGGACGTTTTGGGCATCTGTCTTAATCTAAAAAGAATTCGCTTCAGGGCCTTTACTGACGAGCCTACAGAAATAGAACTTTCCAAAAAAGGACCAGCAGAAGTTAAGGCCGGAGACTTTGAAAAAAATGCCAATTTAGAGATAGTAAACCCAGATTTAGTAATTGCTCATTTAGATAAAGGGGGAGAATTAAACATTCGAGCAACTGTGGAACGAGGTAGGGGATATTGGACCATTGAACAGCAAAGAGCTTTGACTGGCAGTAAATTACCTCTCGGTACTATCGCGCTTGATGCTTTCTTTAGCCCCGTGTTAAATGTAGCAATGACTGTAGAAGATGAGCGTGTTGGCCAGATGACTAACTATAATAAATTAACTCTTAAAATAGAAACTGACGGTTCTATTACACCTGAAGAAGCATTTAACCAAGCTTTAGAGATTCTTTTTAGTCAGATACAATGTCTAAAAATGCCAGGAGATTCGCAAGAGGTAATAAAACAAGAAGAAGCCGACCTAATTCGCAGAATCTCTAAAGATACCGATCTGTCAGAGACCAATCTTTCATCCAGGGTGGTTAACGCTCTTTCTGCGGCTGGACTTAAGACAGTGGCTGACATTTTGAACTTGGATGTAGAGGCGTTGAAACTTATAAAAGGTTTAGGACAAAAGGGTCTTAAAGAAGTTTTAGAAATTAAAAAACAAGTCCAAAATGAGTGAACAAAAACTTTCTCGAAAAAAGGGTCACAGGACTTCTTTAAGAAGAAATCTTCTTAAAAGTTTAATAATTAACGAAAGAATCGTTACTACTTTGCCAAAAGCAAAATATTTGATTCCGCTTGCAGAGAAAGTTTTTCGCCTTGCTCAAAAAGGAAACTTAGCTTCTAGACAAAGGATTGAATCATTTTTGGCAGGCAAGGGTAAAGCTTATAAAAAACTCATAGAGTATTGGCCTGCAAAACTTGTGGGAAGGAAAACTGGTTTTGTAAAATATGTGAAGTTGGGACAAAGAAAGGGTGATTCGGCCGAGATGGCGGTGGTTGAAGTCATTGGTGCAGAATCACCGGAGGTTTTAGCTCAAGCTAAAGAATTAAAACAAAAAGCTAGTAGGAAAGCAGAGGAAGCCAAAGATGCTTAAAATCAAACGAGATTACTGGTTAATAAATGCCGATTCGCAAGTGGTAGGAAGAATAGCTACCAAGGCGGCTAATTTATTGATTGGTAAACATAAACCTGAATATGTTCCTTATCTTGATGTGGGCGATTATGTAATAATAATAAATGCTAAAAAGGCTATTTTTACAGGTAATAAAGAGACTGAGAAAGTTTATTATCGTCATAGTCGCTATCCAGGAGGACTAAAAAAAGAAACCCCAAGAGAACTACGAGAAAAAGGTAAAAGTGTAGAGATTTTAAAAAGAGCTATTAAAGGTATGCTTCCAAAAAATTCTCTTGCTAAAAAACGTCTAAAGAGATTAAAAATCTTTGAAGACAATCCTAAACTGCCTAATAATCTACCACTAAAGGAGATTTAATATGTCAAAGGAAGATAAAAAATCGGAAAAATCTAAAAAGGAAACAAAACTTAGTTATTATTTTGGTAAAGGTAAAAGAAAATGTGCTACTGCTAGTGCACGCTTATACCTTGGTGGTAGTGGTAAATTAATTATAAATGATAAGCCTATTGAAGACAAAGAAGATTATTTTGAACCCTTAAGAGTGGTTGGTAAAGAAAAAGATTTTGATGTGGTTGTAAAAGTCAGCGGTGGCGGTTTTAGTGGCCAAAAACAAGCAATAAAACTAGCTATTGCTAAAGCTTTAGCTAGAGGACTACCGGAGCTTAAGAGATCTTTAAGAATGGCAAATCTTCTTACAACAGATTCAAGAATCAGAGAAAGAAAGAAATATGGTTTGAAAGCCGCCAGGCGAGCACCCCAGTTTGCCAAGCGTTAATTTTTTCAAAAATATTTGTTCTTTTGCATCTTAATTTCAACACTTATGAGTATTAGGCTTAATCAATTTAGTAGTTATCTAAAAGAACTTCTTTCTCAAAAAATTTTTGAGGAATTTTGCGATGAGGAGATTTCTATCAGTCTGGTAAAAACTAGCCCTGATCTGAGCCTAGCAGAGGTATATATTAGAACCTTACCTAAAAAAAATTTAGAAACAATAGAAAGATTAAATAGCTACGCTTCTAAGTGGCAGAAAGAAATCTTTAAAAAAATGAGAATTAAACGCTTTCCAAAACTGAAGTTTTTATACGACGATTTCGAGGAAAAAGAAAAAAAATTAATCGAACTACTGGTTGAGAATAGAGAAAATAAGGAGAAATGACGCGGAAGGTTCTATTTTTCATTTTTTCTGTTACTCTTCTTTCTTTTGGTGGCCTTTTTGTTCAAATTAATAATTCTAATCCTTATACATTGGACGCTTTAGGCCACTGGATGTTTTTTATTAATCTGACTATTTTCCTGACCGGGTTTCTTACACTTATCAGCGTGCGTTTTTTGGCCCCTCTAAACCTTAAAACCGTTTTCGATAGTTGCCGAAAAGCAGCAATTTTTAGCCTGGTTGTAGTGATTCTTCTTTATTTCAATACTCAAAAAATTCTTACCCTATACAGCGCTATACCTATTATTCTTTCCGGGTTTTTATTAGAACTTTTCTTTAGAGCAAGAAAGAGAAATGTTTGAAGAAGAGATTCAAAAAATTTATGAAGATTTTCTGAAAGACTTAAAAAGTCTTTCGCCTGAAGAGATAAGAATAAAGTATTTGGGTCGTAAGGGTAGACTGACTCTGATTTTAAGGTCTTTAGCTAACCTACCACTTTCAGAGAGGAAAAAAATAGGAAAAGCGGCTAATGAGTTAAAGTTAAAAATAGAAAAATCAATAAAAGAGAAATCAGAAGAATCGCTTCGGGAAAAATCTACTTTTGATTGGCAAAAGAGCACAAGCAAAAAATGGCAAAAACAAAAAGGTTCGCTCCATCCATTAACTTATCTTCAAAGAAAGTTAATAAAGCCATTTTTAGAGCTGGGTTTTCAGGTAGAAGATGGTCCGGAGGTGGAATATTCTTCTTATAATTTTGACCGTCTAAACTTCCCTAAAGACCATCCCGCCCGCGATATGCAAGACACTTTTTACTTAGAAGTAGGAGAAAATAATAAAGATAGGATTTTGCTCAGAACACACACTTCTGCGGTACAAATTAGAGCAATGGAAAAATATCGTCCACCTGTCTATTTAGTAATACCTGGTAGAGTCTATCGCAACGAGGCTACAGATGCTTCCCATAGTTGTTATCTTTATCAGCTTGAATGCTTGGTTATTGATAAAAATATTTCTCTTGCCTCACTTTTGTGGACATTAGAATTTTTTGCAAAAAAGGTTTTCGGAAAGAATACCAAAATAAGGGTAAGGCCATCTTATTTTCCTTTTGTTGAGCCGGGTGTGGAGGTTGATTTTACTTGTTTAATATGCAAAGGCCAGGGTAAGGGCTGTAGTGTTTGTAAAAATAGAGGTTGGTTAGAAATTGGCGGAGCGGGTATGGTCCACCCTAATGTTTTAAAAGAAATGAATGTAGATCCTGATGTTTTTAGTGGTTTTGCTTTTGGCTTAGGGGTAGACAGAATGGTTATGCTTTACCACAATATTCCTGATATAAGATTGCTTTACGAAAATGATATACGCTTTATTAAACAATTTTTGTAAAAATTAATCAAAAAGTATGAAATTAAAATTAAAAATATGAAAAAAATATAAAATGTATGAAGTTTTCATAAATTTTAATTAATAATTTAGCTAATGAAGTATTCTTATTCTTTACTTAGTCAATTTATAGAAAACCTTCCTAAGCCTTTTGATTTGGCTGAGTTTTTAAGTCTAAAATCAATGCCGGTTGAAGGTATTGAGGAGAAGAAATTTGATTTTAAAAATATAGTTGTTGGAAAAATCTTAAAGCTAGAAAAACATCCTTATTCAGATAGATTAAGCTTAGCCAGTGTAGATATTGGCAAGTCTTCGATAAAAAGAATTATTTGTGGAGCAAAAAATATAGATGTAGGACAATTTGTGCCGGTTGCTCTACCCGGCGCTCTTCTTCCTAACGGCAATATAATCAAAGAAAAAGAAATTTTAGGAATTAGATCCGAGGGGATGCTTTGTTCTAGTCAAGAACTAGGTTTAAGTGATAATGCTTTTGGTATTCTGATTCTAAAAAAAGGGAATGAAAATTTTAAAGAGATTTTGAAACCAGGCCAAGAAATCAGCGAACTTCTTGGTAAAGACTATATTTTAGATGTCGATTTAACCCCCCAGCGAGGAGATTTGTGTTCTCACTTTGGGCTTGCTTGTGAGATTGCCGCTATTCTTGGCAAAAATCTTACTCTACCCCCGCTTGAGGACTTTGGTGGTAAATTTACTTCTCAAGAAAATATCAACCAATATTTGCAAGTGGTAGTAGAAGCCAAACAAGACTGTCCTCGTTATTCGGCAATGATGATTAAAGATTATCAAAGCCAGGATAGTCCTTTTTTTGTAGTAAAGACACTCTATTTCTTAGGAGTCAATATAATTGAGCTTGCAGTAGACTTAGCTAACTATGTAATGCTTATTTTTGGCCAACCCTTACATACTTTTGATTACCAAAAACTTTCCGGCAAAAAAATTATTATACGAAAAGCCACTGATGGCGAAAGGCTTCAGCTTCTTTCTCAAAAAGAGCTTCATTTATTTCCAGAAGATTTGGTGATTGCCGATAGTAAATCACCAATTGCTCTTGCAGGCATTATGGGCGGCAAAGAGAGTGGGATATCTATAAATACACAAAAAATTGTTATTGAATCGGCTCATTTTCAGCCCTCAACTATTAGGCGGTCCGCAAAGCGTCATCTTCTTTCTACCGAGGCAAGCTACCGTTTTGAGAGATTTGTAGATCCTACTAACACCCTTTATGCAGCTGAAGTACTTGCTCGCCTTATCTCTAAATATTCAGGAGCTGTTATTCTTGACGGTGTTATCGATCTTAAGTATTTAAACACAGAGAGAAGAAAGCTGACAATTTCTTTTGTTGAAGCTGAAAGATTTCTTGGTCAAAAGATAGCTAAAAAGTTTTACAGACAAACCCTAGAAAATCTTGGTTTTCAAGTAATTGCGAAAAAGGAGAGTTTAGAGGTTTTACCACCAAGTTTTCGTAATGATATTGATTGCAAAGAGGCAGTTCTTGAAGAAGTGGCAAGAATTTACGGTCTAAACAACCTACCGCGTAAGTCACTAAATATTAAGAATTTTCTAGCCTTAAATAAAGACTATTTCGTTAAAGAGACTATCAGAGATATAGCAGCCCAACTAGGCTTCTATGAAGTTTATACAAGCAGCTTTTTGCCCGAAAGTTTCTCTGATCAATTTTCTTTCTTTGGGGAAGCAATTAAGGTCAGTAATCCGGTCTCACCGGAGAATGCTTATTTCAGAAACTCGTTACTTTATGGTCTCTTCCAGGTAATTTTTAGAAATCAATTTGAGACCGATGATAAAATGCGCTTTTTTGAGTTAGGAAAAGTAGCTTATCTTAAGGAAGGTAAAACTCATGAGCATTTAGAACTTGCTTTTGTTATTTCTCCCGGCGAAGAAGAAGAAATAAAGTCTTTAATTGGCGCTTTACCGTTTTTCTCTAAACAAATTTCTTTTACAGAAAAATCCTCTTTGGTAACCAAAGAGATGGAGATTTTTGATAATTTTGCATTTATTCATTCTATAGAGGCAAAGGAGAAAGATATTTTAGGTTATGTTGGTAGTCTTAATCCCAGAGGGCAAAAGTTATTTAAGATAAGAAAAAAGGTGGTTTTTCTAATCCTTAATCTAGATTTATTGCTTTTTGATTGGCAATTTAGCACTCAAAAACTGATTTTACCCTCCAAAAATGTAAAATTTCGACCGTTTTCAAGATTTCCTCGCACTATTAGAGATATAAACTTTACAGGCAGGCCCCCGAAAAATTTAAACAGACTGCTGCCTATACCAGATATTGAAGAGCTAAAGATTTTGAGTCAATATAAAGATATCACTACAATTAGAGTAATAATGCGAAGTAGTGATCATACACTCACTAAAAAAGAAATAGAAGAACTTACGGAAAAAGTAATTATGCTTATAGAGGAGAAAACCGCTCTTAGAAGAGTACTTGTTTAAACAAAAGCGAGGCAAGATGGAAAGAGTATTTACAAGTAGACTCAATAAACTAGTAGACCAGAGGGTATTGCTCAAGGGTTGGGTGCATTCTCGACGAGATCATGGTAAATTGCTGTTCTTTGATTTGCGAGACAAAGATGGTTTATGTCAAATTGTAGCTACACCTGAAAATAAAACAGCTTATATGACTGCGAAAAGTTTAAACATCGAAGATGTGGTATCTCTAGAAGGTATTGTCAGAAAAAGGCCAGCTGGTTTTATTAATCCCAAAATTATATCTGGTGAAGTAGAAGTAGAACTTGAGAGTTTGACGATTCTAAATCGTGCTCAGACACCTCCTTTTCCAATCAATGAAGATACTCTCAAAGTAAACGAAGAATTGAGGCTTAAATATCGGTATTTAGACTTGCGAACCGAAAGAATGCAGAAAAATCTTAAAAATAGAAATAAATTAATGCAAGCAATGCGAGAATTTCTTTTACAAAAAGAATTTTTAGAAATCGAAACCCCTGTGCTCACTAAATCTACACCTGAAGGTGCCAGAGATTTCGTGGTACCTTCGCGACTGCATCCTGGAAAATTCTATGCTCTTCCGCAATCGCCGCAGCAGTATAAAATGCTGCTTATGGTTGCGGGTATAGAGAGATACTTTCAATTTCCGCATTGCTTCCGAGATGAAGACCCGCGTGGTGATCGTCAGCCAGAATTTACTCAGCTAGATATTGAGATGAGTTTTGTGGAGGAAGAAGATATTCTTTCGTTGGTTGAAGAATTAATAATAGAAACACTCAAAAGAACTTATCCAGAAAAAAAGATATCAAGAATACCCTTTCTAAGGCTTACTTTTGAAGAGGCAATGGCAAAATATAATTCTGATCGGCCCGATTTAAGGAAGAATAAGAAAAACGAAAATGAGTTAGCTTTTGTTTGGATTACTGATTTTCCAGTTTTCGAATGGCGCGAAGAAGAAAATCGTTGGGATGCTGTTCATCACCCGTTTACTATGCCAAAAGAACCCTGGGAAGAAGTAAAAAAAAGACCGGATAAAGCCAAAGCAAAACAATATGATTTGGTTCTAAATGGTTTTGAAATCGCTGGCGGCTCCATAAGAATTCACGACCCTAAGCTTTTGATGGAAGTATTTAAATTTATGGGACACAGCGAGGAAGAGGTTAAAAAGCAATTTGGCCACTTATTAGAAGCATATAAATATGGGGTGCCTCCTCTAGGTGGGATAGCTATTGGATTTGATAGGTTATTAGCCATTCTAGAAAATGAGCCTTCTATACGCGAGGTTATTGCTTTTCCAAAAACTGGCGATGCCTACGATCCCTTAATGGACTCCCCCTCAGAAATCTCTCGCGCTCAGAAAAAAGAGTTGGGTCTATAAACTGAGAAGATATCCCCCACCTTTTTAAGAAAAATAATTATCAGCATGATATTATTAAAGAAAATGTTTATATTTTGAATTATCCAATCATCATAAGAACTTTTTTAATTAAAGATCTGTCAAAATAATTTTAAAAGGAGGGAAAAATGGAACCTCGAACCAACGAAGAAATTATTAATAGGCAAGAAGCTCAGCGTGGTCAAAAAAGAATTTTAGCCAGCGGTTACCTGGAGTCTAATGAAAAAGCAGCAACATTGATCCTAAAAGAGTGGCTAACAATCAGAGAAGAACTTGACGAATTAGCAAGAGAAATAAGGAAGTTAAAAGAGTTTCTTTCTTCTGCTGATTTGAGGACCAGCGAAGCAAGAGAGGCATTAGATAAGCTTCGTTTGTTAAATGATAGATATGAGCAACTCATTAAAGATAAGAAAAAGGCAGAGGTAGACTTAAAAGATTTAGGTTGGCAGATCCCCGAAGAAACCGATTATAGGCAAGATTTAGAAATATGGGATAGTAAAGAAGCTATAAGAGTTCTCTCTTTCCTTGAAAGTTCGGAAGACTATAAAAACGCAGAACAGGAGGCAATTATTCTGAGTTTGGTAGGCTTAACTGGGGAGAGGGCGATAGAATTAAGAAGAAAAATGTTAAAGGAAGGAGTAGACCCTAATAATATTTTACTTAGTTTGATAGGTGCAGGTAGCAGAGAGGCGTTTGAGTTAAGAAAAGAAATAATCTTAAAACGGAATGCTAATCCAGAAGCAATCGCTTTGAGTCTTGTCGGTCTAGAAAGTAAATATGCCCATGGTTTTAGACATCTTTTAGCAAGTAGAAAGAGTGATGGACTTTTCCTTTCTCTTTATTCTTTGATTGGAGTAGCTGATGCTATAGCAGATAAAATAAGAAATAAATGTCTAAGATTTAAGAAGAAGGAGATACAAAGCGCGCTTGCAAGAACTCTGATAGGGTTGTCTGATATAGATTCAATGAGTTTACGAGAAGCACTTCTAGAAAGAGGAACTAACTTAAATGATATTTTCATTAGTTTGATAGGGATAGATACAGAGGATGCAATGAATTTTAGAAAGAATAGCTTTGAAAATGCTGTAGAAGACGCCAGAGAAAGTGGGTGGGGAGAGGGAAGTTATGGACCTTTAGCAAACGCCGCTGCCAAAAGCTTAATAGGTGTAGGTAATGATGATTCTATGGAGTGGAGGAGAGAGTTGATATCAATGGGAGCCGACGCTAATGAAATTGCCAGAAGTTTAACCTTTGTAAATAACAATAAGGCAACGGAGCTAAGGGAAGAATTGTGGCAAGGAAAAGTGGGTAGATTGGGGGAGGAGCCAGTGATATTAGAAGAGCCGCCAGATTCTAATACTTTGCTCATAAGTCTTGTAGGAGTAGATGATTCTGCCTCAATGGACCTACGAGCAAAGCTTATGGAAGGGGATGCTAAACCTATTTCGCTTGCTTACAGTTTAGCTGGAGTTGATATTCCTTTTGAGGTTCCTCCTGTAAGTGCACCGGGGGCAGAGACTTTAAGAAAAAAATATCTTGGTGATAATCCAGAGCTTTTAGCCTTAAGTTATTCCAGGCGCAATATTTATAATGATATAGTTGCCTACCAAAACCTCATTGGATTTTCCATTACTGAATTTTAATTTAAAAGAGCACCTAACAGCCATTTAATAGAAAGAGAAAAAAGAATTTTACTTTAAAGACCCTATGTAGAAGTTGGAATTATTTTCGGTGTGGTAATTTTTAAACCCTAGATGCTGACTGTAACCAACACATGTTTTTTTATTATCGCCACTTTTGGATATTAGGAGCAATTCTTGTTTTCTTCCTTAATCTTTACATAGATAGCTTCTCAATTTTTGGTTAAGAACAAACAAGTAATTTTTAATAAACCAAAGAAAAGCTTTTTAACTATTTACTTAGATTCTAAAGGGTTTTATCATTTAATTAAGAAGTGTTAAATAATTTTTTATTAGAAAAGATTATAAACACCTTTGGGCTTTTTCAAAACCAGAGAGATTCTGCTTCTGATAGAAAAATTTTTATCACCTTAGCTGACCAATGTCTTGATGAAGTAGGCCTTTTTCTTATAGAGCAACTGGAGGAAGAAAAAGGCAAAGCGCTAATTCAAGAATTAAAAAAAGCCGCCAGCGAAAAACGAAAAGTGGAGATTTTAACAAAATATCTTCAGACCATACCTTTTTGGGAGATAAAAATTAACTCCCGGCTAGAAAGTTTTATTGATGGCCTTGTAGTTAAAGCCTTTATAAATGCAAAAAAGCGAAGATGGAAAGAGAAGGCTTCTTAGAAGAAAAAGACCTTCTGAATAAAACCCCAATTGAGCCCCTTGTTTATCTTTATCCAACCAAAAGCCAGGAGAGGCAAAGCCTTCGTTTAACTAAAAAGGGCAAAGAGGTAGCTTATTCTTTCTGGCAAGAGCTACTGGCTAAGTTACCAGAGGAATACTCCTTAAGAGACTTAAAAGAAAAAGCGCAACAATTTTTTGAAGAAAAAGAAGGTAGAAGAGAATACGATAAAGACTTTCTCAGACTATGCGAACGCTCTTTTGCTATGCGCATTGAACGCTTACACCAAGAGAAGATCTTCGCAGAAATTTCTGCCAGCAATTCAGCTTGGAGTGAATTGGTCTACTTTCTTAAAGAAACCTTTTATGAGCATCGCCCTTTAGAGTTTGCTAAAAACTTTCTTATGACAAAAATTGTCAGACTTAAAGAATCTTTTGACCAAGCGTTGGTGGAGTTTTCTTCTTCTCTTGCCCACCCTGAACTTGCCAACTACTCCTTATTTAGACGTTACTTAGAAGAAAAAGTGGTGGAGAAGATAAAAGAGCTTGTAGCTGAAAAGAGGGTGCAAGCACCTGATATGATTAACCCCATCTTGATAAAGACCATCATAGAGAAATATCTTGGTAGCTACGAAGCAAGCTTCGGCTATGAAAGCCAGGGGTTAAAAGAGATTAACGAGCAAGATGTAAAAAATGAACCAAGGGTTTTTCTGGAAAAACCAAAACAACTTTTGCTCTCTGCTTGGGAAGGTTTAAGAAAGAAGGCTAAAAGGGCCTATGTTTTTCTCTCTCTGTGTCTTTTCTTACATAGAAATGTCACATCGACATTTGGCAAAGAAAGTTTTGTTCCTCCGAAGCCTGTTGTGCTTAAAGCACTTAATCCTGAAAGAGAGGAGGAAGAGCTGGAAAGAAAGCTTTCTAGGCTTTCTTTGCCTGTTTTAGAAATCCCTAGTTATCGTGAAGATGAAATCATAATGGATGAAACTTTTATTTACCCGGGCAGTAAATTGGCTACCGCTGATCTTCTAAGAAGAATTGATACTCTCACCAAAGAATTGTTTGGTGAAAATAGCCGGCCTTCCGCCGAGTTAACAGAGAGATATTTAAATACTGTCAATCTCTTGCGAAGTGCTAAGCAAAAATATCCTCAATGCCCAGAATTCCAGGTGACTCAAATTGACAACAGAATCTCTCTTGAGCCTATTAATTGGCAAGAAAAAATTGAGGTCAAGAGAGAGGAAAATGCAGATATTTTAATAGCGGGTGGCGAGTTAGAATCCCTGGCTGCCGCAATTAGAGCTGCCAAGGAAGGCAAAAAGGTTATCCTGCTCTATCAAGGCGCTTTGGGTGGTCTCTCTTCAGATTCGGGTGGCAATATGCGCTATTTTGACGCGGTGGATGTAGAAACTACAGAAGAACAATCTGAGCTTCTCCACAAGGCCTTAGGTATGCCGCCGGATAATCTCTGGTCGATCCCTGACAACGCTAGCGAAAAGCTCCTTTCTTACCTTGAAGAAAATTACCCAAGCATTAGTCTTGTAAAAACTAATCTAGACGCCCTTCATATAGAAAAGGAAAACGAAAGAATTTCAGCAGTTATTACCCAAGAGGGGATTAAAATTATTCCTTCGGTTGTTTTAGACACGGATCCCGAGGCAGTAATTTCCGAAAAAGCTGGCCTACCTCTTACCATCGAAACACCCAATCTTGCTTATGGCTGCGTTTTTGATTTAGAGGGGATTGATGCTAGCACCATAGAAAAACTAAAAAATCCCGAAGCCCTAGAGCCTAAAAACATCTTCAGACTCTTAGGAATTAATTCTGTGGAAGAATTCTTAGCGTCTCATCCTGAACTGAAAGATCTATCCAAGAAACTAGAAAAAGATCGCTATAAAGATACAAAGAGTAACCGCTATATTGCTTGGGGCTTTGTTGGTTTAGCAGAGGCTTATAAGCTTTATATGGCTGCACTCGAGGCCCTAAGCGTTGGCCCTCAGAAAGAAGCACTTGCTAAATTAAATTCCCAAAGAATCGTAGATGGTTTTAATGTGGCTTTTCATGAAAATAATAAGGCTACTTTTAATAGTCTTAGTTACAGATTCGAGAAAGTGATAAGACAAGGAAGACACAATACCTCTCAGTTTCCTCTTGTGATAACAGATGCTTATTATTTTGAGGATTTCCTTCGGAAACTTTCGGAAAACAATAATGTTAAAATCCGGTTGCCAAAGGAACTATATGTGCGGCAATCCACCTTCTCTATTTTAACTATCCATCCCTATAACAGGGAGGATTTTTTTAATCTTGATCCTAATTCTTTAATGATGTCTTATCCTTTAGATGCAAGGGGTGAAACAGCGCGCCATCCTTGGGATGAGGCAGGCGCTCGGGTGTATGAAGAGGCTAGCCAGATTGAAAATCCTTCTTGGAACATAAAACCTCAAAGCGCTGCCACCGAGATCCCTAATCTTTTTGTGGTCTCTAAAAATAGCATTCCCCCTTCCTTTCCTTGTTTCCGTATTATTCAAAATTTAATAGGCACAGCAGTTTTGGTAGTCAAAAATCTTCCTAGAGACTATAAAGAAGGGAAAATGGGGTATGAATATATTCCCAAAATCCCCTATATAAGACCTGCTGAGTGGGTTCCTGCGGTTTTAAGAAATGAAGGTAGGGTGGGAATAGTTAACGCTAGAGACGGTTTCCCTGTACTGTCGCTAACAATTAACCAAGCCTTCACTAATTTTGAGAAAAATAATAATAATAATAATATTTAAGAGAAATGCTTTATGTGTAAAATCCTGATAAAAGGCAACAAATTAATAATATATGGTTAAATTTTATAGGTTTTAAAAAAAGGAGGTAGATATGGCTAATCCAGAGCGGGGAGGTTTTGAGCCAAACAAAATAAATCCCCAAGATGAAACACGCCGGCCAACAGAGGAAGAGATTCAGGACGAAGTAAGAAGTGCGGTTATTAGGTATCTTGAAAAACGAGGAGGAGTTTTTTCCGAAGCGTATAAAGATTATAAAGAAAGATTAAAAGCAATGGCTCAAGGTGAAATGGACGATTTTGATCGGACAGTAATTTATAGGGGTTGGACAGCTGAGGATTTCCAAGAGGTTTTAAGACGTTTGGAAGAGATCGAAAAGGAATATCTGGAGAGAGAGAATAAAAGAAAAGAGAGGCTGGAAAGAATGAAAGAAGTAATATCACCACAACTTGAGATATTAGAAGATGCGGCAAAAACTGCCAACAGATTCTTGGCCCAAGAATATCTTGATTTTTTAGACTCTTTATCTCTAGTTCGAGCAGGAAAGAAAAATCCTCAGGAGATAGGTTTTCCAGAAGAGACTACGCCAGAGGATATTGAAGAATTCATGCATTGGTTTGAAGACCAACAAAGAAGAATTTTGAAAGAGTACGGAGAATCTTGGCCAAACCAAATTGGATCTCACCCGCCTAACGAGAAGCAAATTGTAAATAGAGCGCAATCTATCTGGGATAGTGAAGGTAGAGGCAGAGATTACCATCATATAAAACAAGAGATATTAGAGATGGCGGGAGCATTAGGGTACCCCATTCGTCCAGAGGTAAGGGATATTGAATATAGACACTACCAAGGTTGGCGGCAAAAAGATTTTATAGCTTTGCTTTATGAATTGGACCGAATAGAAGAAGAAAATTCTCAAAAAGTAGAGATTCCTGAATGGGAAGACTTTAAAAAAGAAATTGAGAATAAATATATTATAGAGTCGGCAAATGATCTTTGGAACGACTATAAAGAAGGCAACTTAACAGAGTATCAATACTTGTCCTTAAAGAGGGCTATAGCTTATTTAGCAGGAAGACCTTCTGAGAATCTTTCGCATGAAGAGAAAATGGAATTGATGGAGTACGTTCCTAGGATAAAATTACGGCTTCCTGATTATTATCCATGGGGAAAAAAACAATTTGAGAAACTTCTCACATATTTAGAATCTTTAGAAGAAAAAGAGGGGCGAAGAATGCCTGAAGGGGAAGACTATAAAAAAGAAATTGAGAATAAATATATTACAGAGATAGCAAATAATCTTTGGAGCGACTATAAAGAAGGTAACTTAACAGATTATCTATACTTGTCCTTAAAGAGGGCTATAGCTTATTTAGCAGGAAGACTTCCTGGGAATCTTTCGGATGAAGAGGAAATGGAATTGATGAGGGAAGGCGCGATGATAAAATCATGGTTTCCTAGTGATTATCCATGGCGGAAAGAACAATTTGCGAAATTTCTTACATATTTAGAATCTTTAGAAGAAAAAGAAGGACGAAAAACACCTATTGAATAAATTTCTCTGGTGCTTCTAATTTATTTAAGGACAATAATTCTTGGAAGAAGTCCTTTAGTTTCTCCTCAAAGCGCTAGGAAGAATTTTGGCAATCATTAAATTAATTTTTAGTACAAAGACTTAAGAAGGTCTTTGACGAAGAGAAGGAGGATAGAGTAAAATGGGAATATGAAAATTTTTGCTGATTTGCATTTACATAGCCGCTATAGCCGAGCAACCAGTAAAGATATGACTTTGGAGAATTTGGCTGATTGGGCTGCCAAAAAAGGATTGCAACTAGTTGGCACCGGTGATTTTACTCATCCAATTTGGTTTTCTGAATTATCTTCGCAATTGCAAGAAAAAAGAGCTGGCATCTATTTTATTCCTCAATATCAAACAGTAAATTTTGTTCTTTCGGCTGAGATAAGCGCCATTTATTCAGATAAAGGGAAAATGAGGCGTATTCATCTTATTGTTTTAGCTCCTAGTTTAGAGAAAGCAAAGATTCTTAACCAAAAGCTAGCTGGTTTTGGCAATCTTTATGCTGACGGTAGACCCGTTTTTGGACTTTCGGCTGAAAAACTTTGCGAGGCAATTTTTTCTGTGGATCAGGATTTTGTAGTGATTCCTGCTCATATCTGGACACCCTGGTTTTCCCTTTTTGGCTCTAATTCTGGTTACGATTCTTTTTTCGACTGCTTCGGTAACTTTTCAGAGAAAATTTTAGCAATAGAAACAGGTCTTTCCTCGGATCCGGCCATGAATTGGCGTCTGTCACAGCTGGATGAAAAAAGCATTGTCTCTTTTTCTGACTCTCATTCGCCGATCAATTTAGGCCGAGAGGCTACAGTTTTTGATCTCTCTGCTGACTTTGATTATCTAGAGCTGAAAAGTGCTTTGCATATGGGAAACAATAAGATTCTTTTTACAATAGAATTTTTTCCTGAAGAGGGTAAATACCATTATGACGGACATCGTAACTGTGGTGTAAGCTTTTCTCCTAAAGAGGCAAAAAAACTCAATTTTCTTTGTCCTAAATGTCGAAGGCCACTTACTATTGGGGTGTTAAATAGAGTTGAACAACTAGCTGATAGAGAAGCGGAAAATCTTGAGATAAATCATTTTATAAAGGGAAAAGCCAAGAGACCGGGTTTTGTTTTCGCGGTTCCATTAATAGAAATCATTGCTGATGTCTATAATCAAAATAAAAACTCTAGCTTTGTGAAAAAAATCTATGATGACACTCTCAGTAAAGCAAAAGAATTTGAAATTTTGTTAGATTTTAATGAAATGGAGCTTAAACAAGTTTGTCCCAAAGAAGTAGCCGAGGGTATTTTAGCAGTAAGAAGGGGCGAGGTAGAAAAAATTGCTGGTTTTGATGGGCAGTATGGAATTATAAAAATTAAAAAGACCTCTATTACTGAAACTCAAGCCAGTCTTTTTTAGTTTGAGAGTTTTTAATATTTTGTTGGTAAAATTTTGTTGATAAATATATGAAAGTATGAAAAATTTTATGAAAGTATGAAATAATTTATGAAAAAAATTATTTTCCCTTACAGGAAAGTCCATTAATAATTTTTGGAATTTTTAATTGACTACCTTCTTTCAGCAGATGTTTTTCAAGAAAATCGCTTTTTACTTCTAAAGCATACTTAATTGGTTTTCTAGAGGTAAACATTTGGGGGAAAGATTTGGGATCAATATTGTTAAAAATTTCTGTAACTTTACAACCTTCATCTATAAAAAAGAGATCAATAGGAAAATACATATCCTTCATCCAAAAAGAAGCTATTTGAGGGGAAGAAAAAACAAAAAGCATTCCTCTATCTCTAGAGAGAGATCTTCTTCCAGAAAGCCCTTTAGTTCTTTTTTCTGGGGTATCGGCAATTTCTACAAGTATTTTGACCTCATCTAATTTCACAGGAATTATTTTGAAATAAAAAATGTTTAGAACAGTTTTTAATAAAAAAAGGCTCAAAAGAAAAAAGGAAAAAGACAAAAAGATTTTTAAAAAATTAGATTTTATCCTCATAAAATAATTCTAATTTTTTTATCATTTATTTTAAAATGATAGCTTATTTTTTAAAAAATACCCCGGGTTTTTACAACCCGGGGTAAAAATTATTTATTTTTTCCCAGTATAATCACTCCCTTTATTTTATCTTGAGAAGAAAATACATAACTGGGATAATATTCTGCTACATCACCGGCAAGTGTAATTTCGGCTTTTGCCGTGTAGCAGTCAATCTTGTAATCATCTCCCAGTGGTTTAATATGTATTGGAACCACGAATATGGGATCTCTTCTTTCTGGATATTTTCGGGGGAACATCACCAAAATCATCTTTTTGCCTTTTTGCCACTCCTTTGCCAGTTCACGGGTTTCTTTCTCTACGATCTGCGATTTGTAGCCAAGTTTTTCAAGGTTGGCTTGAAGGTTCAAAAGAGCTTTATTGACGTTCTTTTTGGTAATGTCCATCCCCCTTATTGGCCTACCTGTCAGATACTCAACGCAATAACGCATTGAGTTTTCTGATGGATTAAAACTAGAAAGATATACAAAACCTCCAATGCCTACTACCCAAAGAAACAGGTGCAAAAACCTTCTTTTCTTTTTAGACACCCTTCCCTCCTTTGTAAGGATAGTTTTTTATTATACCTGTTTATTTAACAATAGTCAACCTTTTTAAATGTGGAGAACTTACCTAAAGACTGCTAAAATAGGAAAAACAGATGCGACTGAATCGTTTATTAGCCAAAAGAAGTCATCTTTCACGTCGAAAAGCCGATCAAGCAATTCAAGAAGGTAGGGTAATGGTAAACGGTAGACTTATTACTAATCCCGCTTTAGATGTTGAAGAAAGTGCCAAAATTACTCTTGATGGCAAACCTCTCTCTTGTGTTGAAGACGTCTATTTGGCCTTCAATAAACCCCGCGGAGTTGTCTGTACCCACAATAATAAACAGGCAAAGCTGACAATCTATGATTTTTTACCAAAAGACTTAAAACTGGCCTCAGCTGGAAGACTGGATAAAGCCTCTCGTGGTTTAATTCTTCTTTCTAATGACGGTGCTTTTTTAAATCGTATTATGCACCCGCGTTTTCAGATCCAAAAAGAATATGAGTTAATCTTAAAAGGAGATATACCGTTAAAATACGCTTCACAGCAGGCAATTGCAGGCGTAAAAGTGGGTAGCGAAAATTTAAAAATAGACTACCTAAAACTGGTATCTTTTAAGAAAGACCAACTTAAAATTTTAGTAGGTGTTTGTGAAGGAAAACATCATCATTTACGAAGACTTTTTAGCGCTTTAGGCTATAAAGTTTTAGATGTAAAAAGGGTAAAGATAGGAAAACTTTCTCTAAAGTCCCTAAATATAGCCGAAGGGGAGTTTAAGAGAATAAGAAAAGAGGATGTGATATGAGTTTTAAGCTCTTACTTGCTTCTTTACTAATTGTATTAGGTTTTACTGTAAAGGGGGAAAGTCTGTTTGAAAATGATCTACCACCCAAACAATCTTTGACGACTCTTCATATAGATTTTCCAAAAATTTATCCTAGCCTAAAAGTTAAGACTTTTCATAGCAGTGTAGCTGAAAGTTACATTGTATTAGATCTTAATACTGGCGAAACAATTGTTTCTAAAAATTCGGAAACAGCATATCCGCTTGCCTCTTTAACCAAACTTATGACCGCTTATCTTGCTACCCAAAAAGAAAATCCTAGGAGACTTTTGACTGTCCCGCCATCGGTACCTTTGCTTCCGGAAAATTTAGTAAAAATTAAAACAGGAGAAAAATATGAACTAATTGATTGCCTAAAGGCGCTTTTGGTTTATTCGGCTAATGATATGGCTTATCTTCTTGCTTTAGAAGAAGGAGGTATTGCAGAGTTTGTAGAATCTATGAACAGAGCAGCAAAAGACTTAAATTTAAACTCTTTTATCTTTGTGGATCCAGCTGGTTTAAGTTTACAAAATCAGGGTTCAGCAAAAGATATAGCATTACTACTTGCCCTTCTTCTCAAAAAACCTTTTCTTAGAGAAATTCTTTCTTTGCAATCAATAGAAATTAAAGAACAAACCTCCCAAATAATAAAGAGTTTTCGAAGCACCAGTGTAATCTTTGATAAACTTACCTCTGAAAAATTGATAGCTAACAAAACAGGTTTTTTACCTGAAGCCGGCTATAATTATGCCAGTGTTTTTGAACTAAAAGATGGGCGTCGGCTAGCGATTGTCCTTCTAAAAGCCAATCCTGCATCTAAACAAGGAGCAGCAGAAGCCGCTTTAAAACTTTTATCTTCATTAGAGAGCTTTTAATTTATTTTGGGCAGCCAGTTATTTTTTTGAGCAAGAGCATTAATTGCTGCTTCTGTTTGGGCTTTTTGTTTAGAGCTACCTTTACCTGTTCCTACTAAATTATGCTTTATATAAACCCCTACAGTAAAAGTTTTGTTATGATCTGGACCTTCCTCTTTTAGAACTTTATAAAAAGGTGTTACACCAAAGTGCTCTTGAACGATTTCTTGAAAACGGGTCTTAGGATCAATGTAGGCGCCATTTTTGATTAATGTTGGTAAATCGCTAATAAGTTCTTTTTCAATAAATTTTCGCACCGGTTCTAAACCTTTTTCTAAATAAAAAGCACCCAAAAAAGCCTCAAAGGCGCTGGCCAAAATTACTTGCTTTTCTTTACCCCCACTTTTTTCCTCGCCCTTGGAGAGTTTTAAATAATCTCCAAAACTAAACTTTTTTGCCAGCTGCGAAAGTTTTTCACCATTTACCAAAGCTGAGCGTAAATTAGTTAGCTCTCCCTCAGATTTCTTAAAATGCTTATAAAGATATTCGGTAACAATTAACTCCAAAACCGCATCACCTAAAAACTCTAATCTTTCATTGTTTTCTAAAGCAACATCTGGGTGTTCATTTAAAAACGAACGATGAATAAAAACCTGCTCTAAGAGGCCCCGGTCCTTAAAAGAAACTCCAATATTTTTTTCAAACTCTTGTAAATCAGCCATTATTCTTATTCGTCTCTTTTTTATCTTCTTCGGGATTATACTTTGGGCTGTTTCTATAGATAGTTCCCAAAACACCATTAACAAATTTAGAAGTATTAATTCCACCGTATTGTTTGCCCAACTCCACTGCTTCATCGATGGCTACTTTTGGAGGTACTTCATCCCAGAAAAGAAGCTCATATATGGAAAGCCTTAAAATAGCTTTATCAACAGCGGCTACCTGTTCAATAGGCCAGTCAGGGGCAGCTTTGAGGATTAAAGTATCAATCTCTTTTTGATGCTCAAAGACACCGTAGACTATTTTTTTAATAAAATCCACATCTAAATCATTTGGAAATAGACTTAGATTGCGTTCTAAAATTTCCTCCAGACTCTCATCAGGGCGAAAATCCTTCTCATAAAGAGTCTGCATCACAATGATTCTGCTTAAATGGCGGTTTTTGCCCATTTATTTGCTAGTAGTACGCTGGGTTAGTGGTTTATTTATTACCTGTTTATCGGAAGAGATTTTTTCTTGCACCTTCTTAATCGCTTCTTTTTGAGGTTTTTGTTCCTCTTCTTGGGTTTTAATCCTTTTTCTCTCTTTTCGTTCCTTTTTCTCTACATCAAGATATTTTTTCCCTCTATAAGTACCGCAAACTAAGCAGATATGATGAGCAGGTTTTAACGAACCGCATTGTTCGCAAGCAATAAGATTGATACTTTTTAATCTAAAACTTTTTCGACGAATTTTGGTTTTACTTCTACTAGTGCCTTGTTTAGGTTGCGCCATTTTTTAATAAAAATAAAATCCCAAATGTTTTTTTATTATAATTACAGATTCTTTATCAAAAAGCAAGATTTTTTTGTTTGTCTTTCATTATTCCTATAAAGACTATTTGTTAACTTTATAAATTGCTATACCCTTCTCATTGATTTCTCCAAAAGTTTTAATAAGTTTAAGTTCATTAGAAGAGACAGCTCTCTGTCTTATAAGTCGGTAGTCTGTAGAGTCAAATCCCCACAGCCAACCTTTTTGCCAGCGGTTAATGTAAAGATAATCGAAATTTTTTATATTGCTAAGATTTGTACCAATCTGTACAGCACGCCTTTCGGTAAGTAAAGTAAACCAAACCTGATGAGGGGCTACTGCAAAAAAAGCATCTTTTGGAGTATTTTCCTTAACCCAATCTAAGGCTTCTTTATCGATTTCAGAGACAAAAATCATATAATTATATTTTCCTACCCACTTAGAGAGATCAGAAAGTCCTACCAACAGGAATACGGATATTACTCCAGCTATTGTTACCCGCTGCCAATGCTGTTGAAAAAAACTGATTAATTCTTTTATAGCAATAGCCGAAAGCAAAACAAGCGGAATTGCCAGCTCGCGGGCGATTCGTCCTGGCAGCGGCGATAAAGAGACCGGTCTAGATAAAATACAAATAATTAAAAACCAACTGAAAACAAAAAGATATTCTGTTTTTTTCTCCTTGATGATGGTTTTAATAACAAAAGGGATAGATAGCCATCCCAAATACCATAAATATGGTGAGAGAACAAGGGCATAGTCGCTTAAAGGTATGGCTTCTGAATTTTTCTGAAGGTCAATCGAATACTTTATAAAACCCTCTAATGAAGCAGCATAAGCAGTAAACATTAAAGCAATTTTTTGTAAGAAAAATCTTCCGGAATAGATATAGGCAGGGTAAAAACCTAGCAGAAAAGCAATCCCAAAGATATTAAGAAGGACTAAAAGTTTTTTCGATAAATTTTCTTTTTTGAAAAAACTAAAAAGAAGAAGAACAAGAGAAAGAGCAAAAATCAAAATGGTCATTAAATAAGTAGAGAAATGGTGAAAAAAGGCTACAAGACCAATAAAGAGTCCTGCAAGTAGTCTATCTTTGACTTTTTCAGTTTTGTAGGCTTTAAGGAAATAGAGAAAACCTAAAACCATCAAAAAATCAGCACCAATTAGATTGGGGAAACCGCCATCCCAGAGAGGTGTAAATCGAGGGGCAGGAGAAATAAAACCATAAAGAAATAGTGCCAAAAGAGCAATTGTCTTATCAAAAAAATTCCGCGCAAAAAGATAGACAGCGATTGCCGAAAAAAATAGCAAGGAGGGGTAAAAATAGACCATTATTTTGATAGGATCTAAGTGAGTAATTTTTGCTAACAAAGCAATAAGATAATGAAACCCCGGAGGATAGACCACATATTTCAAAGTCTCACCCTCAAGAATGTTCTTGACAATAGCGGTATGGACCACTGGATCTGTGCCTGGCGGAACATAATAATCATACTTTAAGACATCTAGATAATTGATAAACAGAATACCCGCAAACATTAGAATAACAAGCAGCTGATCTACTCGCCATTCTTCTATTTTTTTCAAAAAACTGTTCATTGCCGGTTATGAAAAATATTATTTTTTAAATACCCAGAATTTATTTATTGTAAAATTCCAGAAGAAGACAAATAAAGTTGCAAAGAACCAACTAGCAATATCATATATCTTTATTTTTTCAACACAAATATACATTATTAAAGTATTTAATCCAAGGCCTATAAGAGAGGTTAAACCAAAGCGAGAAAGCTCCAGAAGTTTATTTTTTTCTTGACTCCTAAATGTCCAGAGACGATTCCAAAGATAATTATTTAAAACCGCTAACAGAAAAGAAATAGTCTTTGCTAGCAGATAAAAGAGATTGAAAATACGAGTAGCCAGAAAATAAATAAAAAAATCAATAATAGTGCCACTAATACCAACAATTGCGAACTTTATCAATTGGCGTACGGTTTTTCTTTTCAAAAACAATTGAAGAACTACACCTACTGAACGAAAAAGTTCTCCGGCAATCTTAGATTCTCCTGCCCGGCGATCTATAAAGACAATAGGGATTTCTTTGATTTTAAAGCCCTGATTTTGAGCAATGAGCAAAATCTCTACCTGAAAGGCATACCCGGAGGAAACCAGAGTTTTTAAGTTTATTGATTTTAAAAAACTAGCTGGATAGCATTTATAGCCTGCGGTTACATCTCTAGCCTTCAGGCCCAGCAGTAGACGACTCATAATATTGGCACCGAGGCTGTTTAAATACCTAATAGTTCCCCAACCTTTTACTTTGCCTCCTTTAATGTAGCGAGAACCCACAATTACGGTATCATCTTTAGCTTCAGAAAGAAGTTTGGGTAAATATTTAGGGTCATGAGAAAAATCAGCATCCATAGTAATGATTCTTTCATATCCCCGAGCCAACGCCCAGGAAAAACCCGCTAAATAAGCTTTGCCCAATCCTTCCTTATACTTTCTTGTTAAGAGAAAAATTTGTTTTTTATAAGCACTTTTTTCTCTAAATTTTTCTACCAGAATACCAGTGCCGTCAGGTGAACTATCGTCTACCACTAAAATATCTAAACCTTTAATTTTAAGACCTAAAATTTTTTCTAAAAGCTGACAAATGTTCTGAGCCTCATTATAAGTAGGAATAATTACAAGTTTCTTCACCTTAGATTTCCTCCAAGAAACTCAATAACCTCTTTAGAGGGAGAAATATTTGTAGTTGCTCCTTTTTCAAAAAGAATTAGGGTTTTCTTATTAAATTTTATGGTAAACATCTCGTTTTGCAGGATTTCCTTAATAGCCTTTCTATATTGCCAAAAGGGAGCCGGATAGGTACTTTTTCCCAAGTCCACAAGCACAAATTGAGATTTCTCAATACCCTCGGGAAATAGATAAATATTCTCTCGATGAGCCAGACGAGAGACGAACGGATCTTGAGCAGAGACAGAGGCTTCTTTAGGAATCATTTTTAGAGCTTCATAAATATTCTCCCTATCTTGAGGCATTTGCCAAAAAGAGGAAGTAAATAATCTAGAAAGAGGAGTTTTAAGTAAAAAAGTAGTGTTTAAAATATTTGTAAGTAAAAAAACAGAGATCGCTAAAGACCAATTCCAAGAGGAGACTTTTTTAAGATAAGAGATTGCCGAAATAGCACTTAAAACCAAAAAGGCTACTATTGGTGCCCCATAATGAAACTCAATCTGCCAATAAAGTCCATTAGACCAAAAACGGAGGGCAAGCATTGGCAAAAAGAAGAGCCAGAAAGAAGGTGTCAGAAAACTAAGAAAACCAAAACTGGCAAATGTGCTAAGAAATACTAGGATCTTTTCGCTCTTGTCGAAAAACAAAAAAAGAGCATAAAGAGGATGAAAAATGAGGGTTTTAGCTATCTGCAAGAGAGAGCCACCCAGAGCACTATATTGAGAATACCGACTACTAAGAATTTGATTAGTAAAGACGCCGCCAAAATGGGGCATAAAGTAACTTTGAGTAAGCCAAAACCAGGCTCCGCCTAAGAAGAGATGAATGAGACCGAGTCTTTTTCTATTAATAAGAAGAAAAACTCCGTATAGAAACACATAAAAACCAATCTCTTCTCTAAGCATCAAGCTTAAAAAGATAAATAGAAAATGCCAGAAGTATTTTTTTTCTTCAAAAAAATAAACTGCAAAAAGAAAAAGGCTGGCAAAAAGGGTAGTGGGATGAAAACTAAAATCAATTGCATATTGATTGCCAATAAAGAAAACATAGGTAAACGCAAGCGCTGAAGGTAATAGGCTTTCTGGAAATTTTTTTCTTGTAAGCCAATAAACAGGTAAGGCTCCCAAAGAAACCACTAATACTTCTAGAATGCTCAAAGTAAGGGGAGAATCAAAAACCCAATAAAGTGGAGCAAGAAGGTAAAAAATAGGCGAGAAATGATCGCCAAGTAAATGGTTACCCAAAAGCGAAGTTCGTGCCTCCTTGAAATGACTGATTGCCCAAAGAATCTGATCAAAAAGGGCAAAATCCCAAGTAGGGTATTCAAAACGTAGGAATTTCAAAACAGCATAGAGGGTATAAAAAAGAAATCCTAACGTTGCTAAAAAATAAGGGATTAGGGGAGAATCTTTAATGTTAATTTTTAATTTTAAAAGATTGCCGAAGAATAAGGTCACTATTGTTAAAAACAAAGAAATTAAAATAGCAAGAAAAAATCTACCAAGAACCTTAGATAAGAGCTCGGAAACAGTTTGCCGGAAAAGAATAAAAAAGATTGAATAAAGAATAAAGATGAAAAAAAGAGCAATTGAGATATTTTTTTCGTTTTTTTTAACCTGGTAGATGTGTTTCATAGAGAATTTATACTCTTTCTAAACCCACTAAGATCTTTATTATTTTTAAAATTTTTTAAATTCTTATGAAGTTAAAAAATTTTAAAAACATCCTTAAACTATTTTAAGTTTATTGCTCTTTATTTATTTTAATTGGAATACTTACGGATTCTTCTTCGGATTTATTTTTTCCTTCTTGTATTTCTGATTTTTTTATTTTAATAATTTCTTCTGCATTGGAGATTTTATTGCTAATTTTTTGCGGTTCTTCTAAAGTAGGTGATTTACTAAGATAAAAAGAAAGGCAATCGCCGCAAAGAGAATATTTGGTTTCATTTGGAAAGAAAAGGTCAGCAATTTCTACACAAAGATCTTTGCGAGAGAAAATATCAAAGTTAAGACCTCTTGTTTTGGCAAAATTATAACCTGTCTCGAAAGCCCAAAGAATCTCTTTAGCCTCTACCAACGGAGAGATTTCCGGTAAAGAAGGAATCGGAGATAGGTTTGTGTAGCGGCCAATAGCATAACCAAGAAGCACCTCTGGTACCAAATAAAGCTTTTGAGCAACTTCTTTAATTTGAGCAATACTTCGAAGATCTACTAATTTAGTTTTGGCAGATAAATACTTATCAATGGTTCTTTTGGAGAAAGGATTTATTAGTAAATCAGCATTATTAAAATAAGGAGAAACAATCGGGAGATCAGAGATAGTCACAAAAGAAAGCACTGCTGGTAATCTTCTTTCGTAAATTTCGATTAATGTTAATCTTTTCTCTTTAGCAAGCTCAAAATAGAGCCTTTTGAGAATCTCATTATGGGTATTTGTAGGATTAATAAATATAATTCTTAAACACATATTTATCCCTGAATAATACCTTCTTTTTGGGTAATCTTTTTGTGAGGATGGCAGGCAAACTCTAAAGCCAAAATGCTTGTTTTCCCTTCACTGATTTTTTTCTCTGCTAGATTAAAGATTTTTTTAAAAAGTTCTGACTCAAACACGGCTCTGGCATAAAAATTTTGAGGATTATACATAGCCAACATCTCTAAAAAAGCTTCTTTTTTATTATCAATAATCTCAAAAATCATCACCGCAGGGCTATTTCGAGTGACTTCCAAAATTAACTGAAAATTCGCCTTAAAGGTTGCACTATTTAGTACCGCAGCACAACGAAAACCAATCTGACCGTTGGCAATTAGCATAGGTAAAATATTTTCTTCGTGAGCAAAAATTATTTTCTCTGAACCGGAACTTCTATAGCTATAAAACTCATCTACAATAATTAAATCAAACTTACCAGCCAAAAAATCAAAAAATTTTGAATAAAGAGAAGTCATCTTAAATTATTCCGGAAATTATTCTAATCAATTCTTCATCAGAGAGACTATTGGGAAGGACGAATCTTTTTAAAGAAATTGTTCCTTGTTTCTTTAATCCTTTTTCTACCAAAACAAAATAGGGAATAAACTGATCCAAAAGAAAAACTCTCTTTACTATACCTAGCCTTTCTGCCAAAAGTTTCTTAGGAAATGGCGAAAGAAATATTGGCCGAAAAAGCCCTATCTCTAGTTTATTGTATTCCAGATAGGTTTCTATTCTTTGAGCCAAGGGACCGGCAGCTACAATCAGAGATTCAGAGCTTTTATGAAATTGTTCAGCCTTTGCTAAACGCTCTATTTTGGCATAAATCTCCTCTTCTTTAAAAGGAGGGTAACTACTTGCAATTACCGGAGATTTTTTTGCTTTATTTGAAGCTTGCTTTGGCATTTTTAAGCTTAATACCGGAAAACGATTATATTCTGCCAAAAAGAAACTTAAAGGTGTAAGCACTGCCACTGGCAACATTAGTTGGTAAGCAAAACTAAAACCGCTATTTATAAGTAATGCCGTCTCTTCTAGATTTTTAGGCCAAAGATGTACCGCTGGCGGATAATGAAAATAAGAGATCATCTCAAAGTAGGGAACAGGAAATGGGGAGCGCTTTGGCAGATCATTATAGAGAGCTAACAAAAGAATTGGTTTGCCGGCAACTAGGATCTTGTTTAAAAAGTGCCTAATAAGAATAAGGTCTTCAAAGTTTAAAATCACTAACGAAGGTTTTTCAGAAAGCGCATAACTAAAGACAATTTCACCCAAACCCAGTATTGTATCCGCCAAAATGGCTAAATTAGGTCCGCATAGCTCTTCATCTTTGGCAATTAAGTTAATACCTTCCTCGTGAACTTGGTTAAGGAGTGCTTTTTTCAAATTAAATACTTCCATCTTGTTATTTTCAAAGTAGCATCATTTTTCATAATAAGCAATGAGAAGACAACTTTTTACATCTGTTTGTAGGTTTCAATCTCTTGGTTATAAATTTTTAACTCAATACCTGCTTGCTCAAAAAGCTCCAGCGTTTCTTTATCCGCATGGTAACGCTTTTCACAGACTACTCTTTTGATGCCGCAGTTAATAATTAGTTTTGCACAAGTGATACAAGGAGTCATTTTACAATAAAGGGTTGCACCGTTTAAGGCAATGCCCAGCTTTGCTGCTTGACAGATAGCATTCTGTTCTGCATGTACTGTGCGAACACAGTGAATCGACTCCTCGCCATTCTCATGAATCATTTTTTTAAGCTTATGACCAACATCATCACAATGCGGAAGACCAATCGGAGAGCCTGCATAACCTGTAGTTAAAATCTGACGATCTTTAACAATCACAGCACCTGCTCGACCCCTATCACAGGTAGAACGGGTAGCCACTACTTTAGAAATCGCCAAAAAATAATCATCCCAAGAAGGTCTTTTATAATTTTGAGCCATTTGGACTCCTAAACTTAATTAAAAGTTTATCTATTTGCGAGAAAAGTTCTTCTTTACTGCCGCTATTATCAAAAACAACTTGGCAGTGATTTTTCAAAAGATGTAGTTGCTGGGATGTGTTCTTCTCGCTTTCTTCTCGTTTTTCTTTCTCTATAAACTCCGCCAAAGAGAGATGTGCTTCGCCTTCGCGGTTACGAGCAATAGCCCGTTCATATCGCAACTTAACAGGTGCATCTATAAAAATTGCTAAAAAATCCTCTTCTTTACTTAAAATTTTAAGTTCGGCGAGATTCCTAATGCTGGTAATTACTGCCGGTCTTTTAAGATGCTTTAAAACCTCTCGGGCTAGAAAATCTGCTCCGTATTTTTCTCTGAAAAAATTGCCATAAAAAGTCAGGGTATCCCGATTAATCTCTCTACCTTTCTTTCTGAGAATGTCTCTCAAAACCTCTGATAATGAGTAGTGAGAAAAACCGTAATGCTCCTTAAGATAAAGGGCAACAGTATCTTTTCCTGCTGCCTGATAGCCACAAACTCCAATAATCATTCTTGATAATAATTTAATTTATCTTCCTCTAAAAATCAAAACTGGTTTTCTGTTTTGTATCTATGTTAAATTGTAATTGTATGAAACAAAATAAAGGTCTTTTTATTGTTCTAGAAGGTCTAGACGGTGCAGGTACCTCCTCGCAGGTTCAGATTCTTTATGAAAAACTTTTGTCCCAAGGAAAAGCAGTCATAAAAACTAAAGAACCAACTGATGGACCAATAGGCAGATTTATCAAGAAAATTCTTAGAGAAGAATACAAAACTTCACCGCTTGCACTGCAACTTCTTTTCTGTGCCGATAGAGCCGAGCACCTTGAAAGAGAGATTTTGCCCGCTCTTACTCAGAATAAGATCGTCATTTCGGATCGCTATTTTCAATCTACATTGGCCTATGGCGCTCTTGATTTACCGCTAGATATTTTGAAAGATCTTAACCGTCATTTTCACAAACCAGATCTTACTATTTTCCTTGATGTTTCCGTAGAAACCTGCCTTCAGAGGATAAAAGAGAGTAGGAAAAAACTAGAAATTTTTGAAGAAGAAAGAAAACTCTCTAAAATAGCCCAAAACTATAAAAAAATTATCAGTGATCCCTATTTTGGCATGAAAAGGATAGATGGCGAGAAAAGTTTAAATGCAGTAGCTGAAGATGTTTATAATCTGCTAACAGCTTATTTCTAACTTATTATTTGGACAAAAAACAGATTTGAAAAAAGACTGCTCAAGAAAAAGGTTCTTTAGATAGATTAAAGGGTTGCCAAAAACTAAAAGATAAAAAATAGCAAAAACCGTGTTTAAAAGAGAACCGTCCCCTGTTTTTTCTCTTTATTTTTTAGTCAAAGTTAGCTATTTTTATATTGACAAAAGATTGGGCAAGTGGCGGAATGGTAGACGCGTCGGTCTCAAAAACCGATGGGGATCAAACCCCGTGAGGGTTCAACTCCCTCCTTGCCCACCATTTAATAAAAAATCTATCTTTTAAATATGCAGGAAGAAATAAAAAAGAAAGATCTTAAGCTTTTTTCTCTTATAGCAGCTGAGGAAAAACATCAACGTGAAAGTATCAATCTTATTCCCTCAGAAAACTATGCCTCGCCGGTAGTCTTACAAGCTTTAGCAAGTGAACTAAACGGTAAGTATGCAGAAGGCTACCCTGGCAAGCGCTATTACGGTGGCAATCAATTTATTGATAAAATTGAGCTGCTTTGTCAAAAACGCGCCCAAGAGCTTTTTAAAACCAACTATTTTGTTAATGTTCAGCCTTATTCCGGTTCACCTGCCAACATTGCTGTCTACCTTGCTCTCCTACAATTTAGGGAAAGAGTTCTTTCGCTCTCCCTTGATCAAGGTGGACACCTTACCCATGGCCATAAGGTTAATTTTTCCGGTAAAGCTTACGAGGTTATTCACTACGGAGTTAATCCAAAAAATGAACGCCTAGATTTCTCCGAAATTGCAAGACTAGCTCAAGAGTTTAAGCCAAAACTGATTATTTGCGGCTATACAGCTTATCCTCGCACCGTTGATTTTTCGGCCTTTGCTGAAATTGCTAAGAAAGTGGGAGCATATCTACTTGCAGATATTTCTCATATTGCTGGATTTGTTGCTTGGGGTTTACATCCTTCTCCCTTCGGTTATGCCGATGTAGTAACTACCACTTTACATAAAATTTTAAGAGGGCCTCGTTCAGCTATGATTTTTTCTAAAAATGAAGAAATTGCTCAAAAAATTAATAAAGCAGTTTTTCCAGGTCTCCAAGGCGGTCCTCATATGCATACTATTGCTAGTATGGCGGTAGCACTTAAAGAGGCCAAAAGCCTTAAATATAAAAAATATGTAGAAAAAGTGATAAAAAATTGTCAAGCCTTAGCGCAGGCACTTAAAGATTTGGGATTTAGATTAGTAAGCGGTGGTAGTGACAACCATCTTTTACTTATTGATTTAAGAGAATTAGGCGTATCGGGTAAAGAAGCAGAGCAAAGGTTAGACAGAGCAGGAATTATTGTTAATAAAAACACCATACCTTTTGATCCTAATCCGCCTTTAAATCCTTCAGGTATTCGCATAGGCACACCGGCGGTAACTACTAGGGGAATGGGGGAAAAAGAGATGGTATTAATTGCCCAAATGATAAAAGAGGCTTTGCTTGCAAAAAAAGAAAGCGAACTTGCTTTACTTAAAACTCGGGTTAAAAAACTTGCAAAGAGTTTTCCTCTTTTTAAAGAATAAGCTTGGGAGACAAAAGAGTGCCCAAAGAACTTCTTGCATCAACAATTTTAAACCAAAAAGAGCCCATATTAAAAAGCAGGGTAGAGTTATTATTAAAAAAGGGGATAACTCCCACTTTGGCAATTGTCTGGGTAGGCAACAACACCTCTTCGGAAAAATTTATTAGACTAAAAACTAATAAAGCGATCTCTTTAGGCATTAACACAAAGCTCTTTCACCTGAAAGAAGAAATAGAAGAAAAAGAACTGAAAGTCTTAATAGAAGAACTAGCCAAAAACCCTGAGGTTCACGGCATTATCATTCAGCTACCTTTACCGGTACACCTCAATCCAGACAGGTTCATTCGGCTTATTCCTAAAGAAAAAGATGTTGATGGTCTGCGCCAAGATTCGCCTTATCTTCCGCCAGCAGCAAGAGGCGTTATTGAACTTATCCTACAAGCAACACCTATAAAAGAAAAAACCCTAGCTGTAGTAGGGCAGGGAAGACTTATAGGAGAACCGTTAAAAAGGCTTCTGCCAACATTTTCCCCCAAGAAGGTTTTCTATATTGATAAAAAGACTAAAAGCCCTCAAAAACTTACTCAGCAGGCGGATATTGTTATTTCGGCAACAGGTGTAAAAAATCTCATTGACGCAAGTTGGCTTAAAGATGAAGTAATTCTTATTGATGCTGCACCCGGAGATATTCACCCCTCAGCAATTCAAAAAGCAAGTTTTTATACTCCGCGGGTAGGTGCTCTAGGACCATTGACTATTTTCTTTCTTCTAGAAAATACTGTGAAGGCTGCCGAGGATCTTTTTAAAGAAAACATTTGAGCTCCTTTTTTAAGGATTTATTAAAGGAGACTTCTATTTTTGTTTCTCCGAAAAACCCGGCTTTTACCGACAACAGGTCTCTAAAATATCATCAATATTCTCCAACATTCCCAGGCCATTTGCCCGCCTTAAATTACCTTCAGAAAAAAGCATCTGGCTAAAATAATAATCCTCGGCTTCTCTATAAATTTCTGCCCCACCGTATCTTTCTCTTAGACTAACCCTTTTTTGAGGGTAGGAGAATTTTTTCATCGCCCCGCCTTTCTTTAACTTATATTATTTTAGTATAAGTATATTCGCAAGCAAAACCAATGTCAAGCTGAAGTATTTAAAACAACGGGCACAAAAATCTCTTTGACAAAAAGATTTTTTATGTTTAAATGTTTTTTTCAAATAAAAGATTTTTGTTCTTCTCTTAGTATTTGAGCGTAGAATAACACGGATAGTAGATTGTTGTTATGATATAATTTAGAAAAATCTTTTTAAGAAAAAAGGAGGAAAGATGTTAAAATTCAAAAAAGAAATAATCATTGTTTTGTCTTTTGCAATTCTTATTTTTTTAGCACTTTTTGGTAGTCTTTATTATTTTCCTTCTAAAAACTTAAAAGAATTGGCAATTAAAAACCCTCCCTTGTCTTCTCAGCCCCCTAATCAGACCACCCCTTCTCCTATACCTTCAGAACTTCCTACTCCTCTTTGGAAAACCTACACCAATAAAGAGCTTGGCTTCTCATTCGAGTATCCTGCTGACTGGCAGTTTGAAGAAAGCACCTTTCCGGGTGTTAGTCAAAAAAATATTCGTCTAAGTTTCCAGCCGGTCAATTTTACTTTAGAAGTAAATGCCAGCGCTTCTTTATCAATCACCTCTCATAGTTATGAGGGTTACGAGATGTTATCTTCGGAAAAAATCACGGTAGGTGGGGAATCAGCCACAAAGAGAACTTGGCAAACAACCGCTAAAGGAAAAGAGCTTTACAAAGATAGTTACAAAGCTATTGATATCAGTTTTAGTCACGCTAACAATAGATATACTCTCTATATAAACTACCAAGAAAATAACGAACCGCTTGTGTTACAAAACTTTGAACATATTATTAGCAGCTTTCGGTTTCAGGATCTCGTTCAAAAAGCAGACAAGTGGCTAGTCTACACTAATAAAGAAATAGGTTATTCCTTAAAATACCCAAGCGACTGGCAGCTTGAGGAAGTCAATACAAAAAGTCAGGTAACAGATAACCAGGTTAAATATATAAAAATTTATGAACCAAAGAAAAAATACTTTCTTTATTTTGGTCTTAAGAAGTTTAATCAGGATTTCTTAATCAGCGATCGCACAGGTATAGGAGCAGGGGAGATTCAACAAGTTAGCGAAAAAACCCTAAAAATTCTTAATATGCCTGTCCTAATTGAGGCTTTAAAATCTGAGGGCAGAGTCAAAGAGTACTTTTTCCGCCAACCCTCAGGCACTGATAGGACTTGCGGCTGTCAATTTATAGGTGGCTTAGCCCCCATAGATGAAGAATTTCTAGAAACTCCTTCGCTAAGCATTTTAGATATTCCCATTAAAATCCTTAGCTCTGCAAACTGGCAGTAAAAAGATCAAAGACTGAAAAACTACTAAGCAAGTCTTAGGCTTTAGTTTGGTTTTCAACCGAAACGATTTTAAAAACTGCTTACTTTATTGTGGTGAAAGGCGCCTTTGAAGCCATCTGCCAAAACTGTTTAGAGGAAGAGATTGCTGAAATTAACTTAAAAAGCAGGGAGGTAAGTAGGGAAACAGGGCAAGCCAGCCTACAAAAATCTATTTAGCTTTTACCAGCCTCAGATTGTTTAACAGAGCAACTTTGGCGTTGAAGAAAAACCAGTTTTTTGGTTATCTAATAAAGGAAAAACAACCACAAGGACAAGCCAAGGTTTTTATAAAAGGGTTAACAAAACCATAAAAGATATTCGTAAAATTTTGCTTTTTGTAAAAATCTTTTCGGGATTATAAGAGTGAAAAATTTAAAAAGAAGGGCCGTTAGCTCAGCGGTAGAGCGCCTCGTTCGCATCGAGGAGGTCGGCGGTTCAAATCCGCCACGGTCCACCAAGGAGAATAATTTTCTTTAACAAAGCGGCGGGTTCATTTTCAGATAAATAATAATTCAGATAAATAATAAAAAACCTTTAAATACTTAGCGCTCATTTTATGTAAAATTAAAAAGAAAGGAAGAATAATGACCAAAGAACATAGATTTTACAAGGCGCTAGAGGATTTGTTTATTGGCGCCAAAATTGAAGGGGAGGGAGGGTTTGTTAATCTGATGTGGATTAAGTCTTCTTATTATTCAAAGATTAGAGAACATTTAGAAAAAGACACAGAAAAGGCTTTAGAAAAATATCCAAAATTTAGAGAAGAATTATTTGACAAACTTTACTCATTTTTTAGTCGGTATTTTACCAAATCCGGCTCTATTTATTTTAACTACACGCCATTTTTCCAAAATGTTTATGACAAAGTTTATACCGATGATAAAGATGTAATTTTATTTTGGAAAACCCGAATGCTTTATTATATTAAAACCGATAGAATCTTTAAAAATTTAAAAATTGAAATTGAAGATAAAGATAAAACTTATCAATTCTTCTTTGATGTTTCTCATTTAGAATACAAAAAAGCCAATGAAAAGAAGAATTTAATTTATGAACTCAATAAAGTTTCTCAAGATAATACAATTTTCTTTGATGTTTATTATTCTGAAAAAGGGAAACAAACCAATTATGACGATATTAAAAAGAAATTAAAACATAAGGGGTTATCAATTACTGATGAAATTTTAGATAAAGCCTTTTCTACTTTTGAAGCCCAATCACTGCTAGATTTTGCTGCATAATATCTATGCAGTAAGCGTCCGCTTCGGTCATTTTAATAATTTTAGAAAGGAGACTCTGGGCTTTTTTGAAATTGATAAGGACCGTTTGTTTATTGGTCTTCATGTTTTCACTCCAAGTTTAATTTAAAATTATTGATACCTATACCTAGGGTATAGGTATAGTGTATCAGGGAAAAAACTCCTGTCAAGATGTAATTTTTTTATAATTTATGTGCTCTTTTTAAAAAGAGAATTTTTTGGGCAAGCTGTAAGGCGATTTTTCGGGGGTTGGTTTTTTCTTTAAGGCTTTCTCCTAAAATCTGACGCACTCTGCTTCTAATTTTTCTTTTTATAACTAAAAAAGCTTTATCAGGATCATAGCCCCGAAATTCGGCATAAGAGGAAATGACACCGCCAGCATTAGCAATAAGATCGGGAACAATCAATATTCCGCGAGTAAAAAGCTCTTCTTCAATCTCCTCAGGCATAGGAATATTGGCAGCCTCAACAATAAGCTTTGCTTGAATTTTGTCTTTGTTTTTCTGATTAATAACATCCGTTACCGAGGCAGGTATCAAGATATCAGTCTTTATCTGCCAAAAGTCCTCCGGCTTAAGCTTTTTTAAAGAAGGGTAATCAGAAAGATTGCCTTTTTTACGAACAATCTCTTCAAGACGATTATCATCAAAACCTTCTTCTGAAAAAAGACAAGCTGAAACATCGGCTAGCGCAATGATTTTAGCGCCCATCTCTCGCAGATAACGATATGTAAAGCTTCCCACATTACCAAAACCATGAATGGCTACTGTGGCTTTTTTAAGGTTAATACCTGCCAGTTGAGCAGCCACTTCTGTAGCTTGAGCTACGCCAAAGCCGGTACTACCTAGTTCATGAGGAAGCCCACACCATCTCTTGTTACGCCTAACCATACAGAGATCAGCGGGTTTGCCGGTGGCAGCTTGCCATTTGCCAGTTGCATCGGCAAACCAACGCATCTCTTCTTCACCGGTACTCACATCGGGGCCACTCACATAGAGTTTGGGAACAAAATGTTTGATTCGCGAAGCAAAAGAGCTTACAAATTTTTTCTTTAGTTCTTTTGACCCCCCAGACCAAACGATGCCAGCTTTTGCACCTCCAAAGGGAATACCCGCTAAAGCATTCTTCCAGGTCATTGTGCGCGCAAGTCGCCAGATTTCTTCTTCGGTGACATCAGCTGTCATTCTAAGTCCGCCCTTACCTGGACCTAGCCAGGTATTGTCTATTGCTAGAAAACCTTGCATCTTAAGGTCTGAGTCATAAACTTTTACTAGATACTCTGGCCCAAATTGATCATAATGAACCATTTCTATTTCTCCTTCTTTCTAAAATATTCTTAATATTAATTTTTTATTGATTTGATTTATTATAAACTGAATCGTCATTATTGAGCAACAGACTCCAATAGCAAAATTTTAATTAAAAAGGGTGGCTTAGGATTTTTAGGAAAGCCACCCTTTTTAGATGAATAGACTTTAACGAGGAAAACAACCGTCTTTCTCTCTTAAAAGAGGGTTGCAATTTTTATGGAAGAAGATGCCCGACTTGAGCGAGCCCTCCATACATTGCAGACAGCCGTACTTGTTACATCCGGAACATTTCTTCTTCAGGTTCAAAACATTAGAGAAGTTAAACGTTACCTTTACCTTGCGACCTATCCGCGCCCCACAATTTGGACAACGCTGCTCTTCAATCCAAGACATCGGTTATCCCCTCCTTAAATCTAGACTAAACAAAACTCCGCCTCTTTAGGAGGCGGAGTTTTGTATTTTTTCTCTTTTAAAAGATTCAAAAAATCAAAAGCCGCCTCCCTGGCTGGAGTCTAGAACTACAAGTAGAAGTTCTAGAAGGCGGGCTTTTATCATAATTCCTATAAAAAGGTTAGGAACAAAAATCTTTCGTGTCAAGACCTTATAGCCTCTTATAGCCTTATGTGATAAAATTTTTACTTTATCTTGGATATTTGAAATCTATCAATCTTTTAAAATCTCATAGAGCTATCTCTATTAAAAATTCAGATCACAGAAAACTTTGAAAAAATCCTAAGATATCATTTAGATCCTTACTTAGAATTAGATGCAAGACGTTGAAAACCAAAATAAGATCCTCAAAAAATAAGTTGATAAAATAACACAAGATTTTTCAAGTATTATTTTAGGAGCGAAAAACCTAAAATCCACCATATTTTAGAGGAGTATTTTCTTGGTCTTTGTTCCAACCTTGTGGGTAATATTTATCAATCAACCATCTGCTGCCGGTTCTAATCACTTCGAAGACATTAACTTTTGTTTCATCTGTGGCTTTAAATTTGGCACTGTCCTCGGAAACTTCAGATCCTTTGTTCTCTAATGCACTGATATAGAATTTTCTTTTCTCTTCTACAACAAAACGAAAATGGTCACTACTTATTTTTTGAATACTTTTTATTTTGTAAGAAATAACCTTGTAGGCAAAAGCACTACCCCATAAAAGGCGCGGCGCAGATTGAATAGGTTATCTTTGGCAAGAAGGAAATCATAAAATTCTTTTTCTAGAGAGCTTTCCGGTGGCGTGAACAATTCAAACATTTTAAGCACTGAGGGTTCATCTTTTTTCATATGCAAGGATTCAAACTTTTCAACTACCTTTTTGGCTTCTTCCATCTCTGTCTCGCTTTGAGGTGTAGTGGCAGACTGAATTATTTCCGGTGTAGGCGAGAAAGCAATTTTTGGCTCTTCTGTCAAAGACGGAGATCTTTCTAAAGTGGTGTTAACGCTATTCTCGTTCTTAATAGAATAAACTTTATTGAGGTAATAAAAAATTAATAAACCTATTAATATTAACACCAAGAAGGCACCTATAAATAAGAAAAGGCTCTTGGTGATGAATTTAAAAGAACCTGATTGGATTTTTTATCCTGTATGATCTTAAATTTTCTTATCACAAAAATTCTAATATTTCTTTGAAAAATTTTGCAACCCTTGACAGTAAAATTTTCTCAAGTTATTTTTCTAATTGTAATGGAAAATTTGCAAATCCAAATCATTATCAACATCGCTACCTGAGTGGGCGGTGTTGATAATGGGTTTGCAAAAGAGCACCGCCAAAAAAGGCGGTTTTTTGTAACTTAAAAAGGAGGTAAAAATGAAGGTCTGGCTGTCAAGAGAAAAAGAGCTAGAAACCTATGAGATACAAGGCCGAACTCTAAGAGAGATTCTCTTGGAGGTTTGCCGCCAAAGATGCCAAATAAGCATTAATAGCTTGAATTTAACAATTAAGGGCTATCGACAAAGTTCTGGCGATTGGATCTTTTTGGACCCAAGCCAGCTTGACAACCAAGCTACTCTCTCCGAGCTCTGTGCTATTAGCATTGAGACGAATTTGCCGCTAGAAAAACTTGCTCTTTTGCTTTTAACCCAGAAGAGTCAATAAAACAAAAAAGAGGTTGTCTTAATTCAAACAGCCTCTTTATTTTTTTATAGACTAGTTTGACATAAAGTTTTCTTTTAAAGTAAGATAATAGCACAGAAAAACATTTCAGTAATCTAAGTCGCAAATTTAATTTTATGAATAAGTTTATTTTTTCACTTGCGCTAGCTATTATTAGTTTTCCTGCTCAGGTTTTTGCGGTCTGCCCGCTTTGTACCATTGCAGTAGCTGGCGGTGTAGGGCTGGCTCGCTGGCTAAAAATTGATGATCTTATAAGTGGCCTGTGGATAGGCGGTTTAATCTTATCCTTAACGCTCTGGCTTATTAGTTTCTTAAAGAGAAAAAATCTAGATTTTAAAGGCGCTTTATTTGTGTATGTTATTCTTTTCTATATGCTTGTCTACATCCCCCTTTATCTTACCGAAGTTATTGGCCACGAAGAAAATCAAATTTTGGGTATTGACAAATTACTTGTTGGTGGAGTTCTTGGTGGCATCCTTTTCCTTCTGGCTGTAGAGTTAGATAAAAAACTTCGAGAGAAAAATAATAATAAAGTCTTTTTTTCTTACCAAAAAGTCATCATTCCCCTGGGGGTATTAATTCTTTCTTCGCTGGTTATTTACTTATTAAAAATATAATAGAGTGGACGAAGAAAAAGACTTCTACAATTTAGTAAAAAAATTTAAAGCAAAAGTTGCTAAAGAAGAGTTAGATCTTTCAACAGAAGAAGACTTAGTGCTTGCTATTACCAATCTTATAAGCATTGAAGAGCATCTATTTTTTACTGCCGAAAAAACCGGTAAAGTGGTCTACCTTGATATCTTAAACGAGGTTCGAGAAATGCGCAAAAAGCTTCTTAAAAAAATTATCAAGGACTATGAGGGTGAAGTCTGGTGTATCTCTAAGCACCTACTTGCGGGTACAATGCGCCTTATGGAGGTTGGCACTAAATACTTGTCTCAAAATAAAAAAGAGGAGGCAAAGAATTACTTTGATGATGCTTATACCTTATGGACACTTTTTTGGGGCATCCATTTAAAAATTATTAATCCCAAAGAGATTCCTGTCACCCTTTCAGCTGATTTTTTAAACGATAGCGGTAATCTTCAGAAGGTTGCAGAAAAAGAGAGTTTAACCAAAAGAGAAAAAGAACCAGAAAGCAAAAACCAAACTTCAAAAGAAAACAGGATTACCGAAAAGAATGACAGTTCTTCACTCTTAAGAAGGCTTTCGACCATTATTCAAAAAGCAATCGATTGTTGCAGAGAGTAAATTTAAAGTTCTCTTAAACCTGAGACCTTAAATTTTTAATATTTTTATATTGACTTTTTTAAATTTTATTTTATAATTATAAAAATATGAACACTCAAGAAAATATCCAGCAACTGCTGGGAATAATTAGTCGTAAAGAAAGAAAACAACTCTTCAAGCAGATCTTTAGTATCGTTTTAAAAAGCTTCCTAGTTTTCTGCGTTCTCTTTGGTCTTGTTTTTGTATTGAATAACTTTTATGGTTTGGATGCCAAAATAAGCTATTTTTGGCGATATAAAATTTTGGCTGAACCCCAACCTAAGAAAAAAACCGTGGCAAAATACTTCTTACCTACGGCCAAAGAAAAAACCCAAACAATCCTTCCAGAAGCCGAAGATAATCTTCTTATTATTCCCAGAATCGAAATCAAGGCGCCAATAATTTGGGACTCACCCTGGGAAGGGAAAAAAATGCTACAAAATTTGAGAATGGGGGTAATTCATCTTTCAGGTACAGCCAAACCCGACGAAATTGGCAATGTGGTGATTGCTGGTCATAGCTCTACTCCTATTTGGGATAAGAATAATCGTTTCGGCAAAATCTTTGCTAATTTAGACGAATTAAAAATAGGCGACTTAATAGAGCTGCATTTTAATAGACAAGCCTATTTTTATGAGGTAAAAAAGGTTTTTCAAGTAGAGAAAGATGAGGTCTGGGTGACCCAAAAGACTGAGGTGCCGACACTCACACTTATTACTTGTACCCCCATTGGTACAGCTCAAAAAAGATTAATAGTTCAGGCCCAAATTGTTGGAGAGAGAAAACCAACAAAAATACAATCTACTAAAAAGCATAGCTCTCTACTTCCCCGTCTTTAGTTTTTAAAAAAGTAAGACCTAAAAGCTTATCTTATTTTTAGCTTAAACGCCTCACCTAAATGATTGATAAGAATCTCCTTGCCGGGGTTTTTAATAAAAATTTTTGCTTGTTCTTCATTACCTAAGACATATAAAGTAATCTGCTGCCGACCGTCTCTAGAGATGGCTCTGATTTCAGAACCTACCTGAAGAATTAAATAGTCTTCTGTCAACCAAGCTGCTTCTTTTATATTTTTAGAAAAGCGCACTATAAACTCATCATCTATAAAGAGCTCATTCTCAGAAAAACTGATATTGCCAAAACTTTCCCGATCTAAAAGATCTTTTTCAAAAAATCTTTTCTCTTCGGTAGTTAATAACATTTTTTGAGGGTTCTTGAAAAAAAGGAGTACATTCAATCTTAGGACTTGACCAGGTAAAAGATTAACCTCGTCCTCAAAAGTATTATAGCCTTCCTTTTCGATTTTGATTTTGTACCTACCCGCTTTTAGATTAGTCTGCAAAAAAGGTGATTTATCAGTCTTTTTGATTCCACCCACATAAAGAGTAGCATCTTTGGGCTGGTAGGAGATATCTAAACCGGCAAGCTTCTCAATTTTTTTAGTTTTAAGATTAAAACCAAGGCCTAAAGCAAAACAAGAAAGCAAAAAAGCACCAATTAAAAATCCGAGGTAAATCAATAATTTTCTTTTCCAAGAATTGTGCATTTTGCTTTAAGAAAAAGATATCACAAACCTAGCCTTTTGAAAATTTATTGATATACTGATAATTTTTATGCCGATTGTAGAGAAAAAAAGAAAAATCTGATACAATTTAAAACCAATGGCACAATATAAAATTGTAGGTGGCAATCCACTTATTGGCGAAGTAAAAGTTGAGGGCGCAAAAAACGCTGTTTTAAAAATGATTGCCGCCGCTGTTCTTACAGAAGAAGAGATAGTTCTCCAAAACGTCCCTAGGGTAAGTGATGTTCAAAGCATGCTGAAAATCTTTCAAGATTTGGGCGGTGAATATAAAGAGAAGGACTCGACACTAATCTTAAATGGAGCTAAGATTCATTCTTATAAATTAAACGAAGAAATCACTAAAAAACTAAGAGCTTCAATTGTTTTTGCTGGACCACTACTTGCTCGTTTTGGCAAAGTCCAGATGTTTCATCCAGGAGGTTGTTCCATTGGTCCTAGACCTATCGATTATCACCTGAAAGCCTTTACTCAGTTTGGCGCTAAGGTAAAAAAATATGATAAATACTATGAAATCTCGATTGACAAACCAAGAGGAGCCACTATCTATTTTGACGATGTGACCGTTACGGGTACTGAAAATGCTCTTCTTTTTAGCGTTCTCGCGCAAGGAGAAAGCTCTATTAGACTAGCCGCTCTTGAACCAGAAGTTCAGGATCTCATCCTCTTACTAAACAAAATGGGGGCAAAAATTCAATTCCATTCTTTTGGTCGTTATGAGGTAAAAGGAGTAAGAAAATTACACTCAGCAACTCACAATATTTTGCCTGACAGAATAGTGGGTGCTACTTTTGCTATCATTTGTGCGGCTACCAATGGTCATATCCAAATCAAAGGTTTTGTGCCTGAACACAACGATCTTTTCTTATTTAAACTCAAAGAGATTGGGGTGACATACCAAATAAATAAAGATATTCTGGAGATTTTTCCGCACCGTTCTCTTAAACCCACTAAAATTGTCACCCGCGTATTTCCTGGCTTTCCAACAGATCTGCAAGCGCCTTTCTCCCTTTTGCTTCTGCAAGCCGAAGGTAAAAGTCGCATCTTTGAAACCATCTTTGATAGCCGCCTTAAGTATCTTTTAGAGCTAAAAAAGATGGGAGGTAATATTGAAATTATTGATAATCATAACGCTTACATTTATGGACCTTCCAAGCTTAAGGGCTGCGAGATTAGATCTTTAGACTTACGCGCTGGCGCTACTTTAGTAGGTGCTGCGTTAATGGCGGAGGGTGAAAGCATAATCTACAATACAGAATTAATTAATCGGGGCTACGAAAATTTTGCCCAAAAACTTATCTCGTTGGGAGCTAATATAAAGGAACTTTCGTGATTTTTCTAACCGGCAGTTTTCTGCTAAATTAAGTCTTAAAATGGTCAGAAAAATTGCAATTGATCTAGGTACTACTAATACTTTGGTCTATGTCCCCAAAAAGGGCATTATTGTCAATGAACCTACAGTAGTAGCCATTGAAACCGCAGATGACTCTATTGTAGCTATTGGCAGTGAGGCAAAAAAGATGCTCGGTAAAACTCCTGACTCTATTATTGCTTCTCATCCGCTACGCGAAGGAGCTATTGCTAGCTTTAGAATTACCGAAGCTATGCTCCGTTACTACATCAACAAAGCTATGGGAAAAGTAAGACTCTTTCGGCCCATCGTAATGATTACTGTACCCTCGGGCATTACTTCTACCGAAAGACGTGCAGTAATTGATGCTTGCACTCACGCAGGCGCAAAAGAAACTTATGTAATAAAAGAGCCAATCGCTGCTGCCTTAGGCGCTGGTATCCCTATTGCCTCCTCAGAGGGTAATATGATCATATCTATCGGCGGAGGAACTACAGAAGTGGCGGTAATAGCGCTAGGAGATATCGTTGCTTCAAGCTCTATTAGGATTGGTGGCAATAAGATTGATAGCGCCATTCAATCGTATATTCGTAAAAAATATGGATTGGTTATCGGCGAACAAACAGCGGAAGAGGTTAAAATCCGTATAGGGGCAGCAATGCCGCTCAAAAAGGATTTGACAATGGAAGTCTCAGGTTCGAATGCTATCTCAGGCTTACCTGAATCTATTCTTATCTCTACCAGTGATATTGTGGCTGGTGTTAAAGAGCCGTTAGCAGAAATTATTAGCAGTGTAAAACAGGTGCTTCAAAAAACTCCTCCGGAACTTGCCTCGGATGTAATGGATAAAGGTATTATTCTTACAGGCGGAGGAGCTCTTTTCAGAGAGATAGACAAACTTCTTACCAAGGTGACAGGAGTACCTTGCCAAGTAGCCGAAGATCCCCATCTGGCAGTAGTAAAAGGTGCTGGATTAGCTCTAGAAAATCTCGAGGCTTTCAAAAGATCAGTACTTTGGGCAAGAATTTAATAAAATGAAAATTGCTATCAATGCCGAAAAGCTAAATCATCAAAAAAGTACCGGGGTAGAAAATTATGTTAAAAACCTCATCGCGGGATTAGCCGAGCTATCTGACTTGCCTCCTATTTATCTTTTTATGCGCGATATACCGCCGGTAGACCAAAAAATTCCCGCTTCTGCAAAAATTATTTATCTAAAAAATAGATATTTTTATGGTGAGTATCAACTTCCAAGAGCTCTTAGAGATTATAAAATTGATGTCTTTTTTGAGCCTGCCCGTACTTTACCAATCTTTTTATCAAAGAACCTAAAATCAGTAATTACAATCCATGATCTTGCATTTCTTCTTTTTCCAAAAGCTTATCCCTTAAAATATCGTCTCTATACAACACTTCTTACTTCTCTTTCTCTTAAGAAAGCTACCAAAATCATTGCTGTCTCTGAGACTACCAAGAAAGATATTTTAAAATTTTTTAAAGTAGCAGCGGAAAAAATTGTTGTTATTCGTGAAGCTAGCCAATTAACGAATGAGGAGAAAAAACCAACCCTTCTAGATAACGAGAGGCCTTATTTTCTTTTTTTGGGTAGATTAGAAAGACGAAAAAATCTTATCTCTCTTGTAAAAGCTTTTGGGCTTCTGCGAAAAGAGCGTCTTTTTCAACCACTTTTGGTTTTGGCGGGTAAGCCCGGCTTTGGTTTTTCAGAGATTGAACAAGAAATAGCCTCTCTGGGTGATTTAAAAAAGGATATTCTTCTTTTAAACTATGTTGACGAAAAAGAAAAAAGTTATCTTCTAAGACATGCAAAAGCATTAGTTTTTCCCTCACTTTATGAAGGTTTTGGTATTCCTATTTTGGAAGCAATGTCTGTAGGTACACCAGTAATTACCAGTAATTTTGGCGCTATGCAAGAAACAGCAGGAGAGGCAGCATTACTAGTAAATCCTCTAAAACCATTAGAAATTGCCGCCGCAATGTCCAAAATTCTCCATATACCAAAACTTTCAGAGAAACTAAGAAAAGAGGGGATAAAAAGAGCCCAAATGTTTAGTTGGCAAAAAACCGCTAAAGAGACTATTTCGCTTTTAGAAGAAGTCTATAGACAATAAAAATGAGAGTTGCGCTAGTTCATGACTATCTATTAACAAAAGGAGGGGCCGAAAGGGTTCTGGAGACTCTGGTGGAGATCTTCCCTAGAGCAGATATTTACACCATTGTTCTTGACCCCGAAAAATTTGCTAATCTTTCCAGCAAAACCCGGATTTTTACTTCTTTTCTGCAAAAGACTCCGTTTAAAAAGAATATGAATTTTTTAAGAATTTTTGCGCCGGTAGCGATTGAATCGCTTGATCTCTCTGATTATGATCTTGTCATCTCTGATTCTAGCGCTTATGCCCACGGAGTAATTACCAAAACAAGCACCTGTCACATCTGTTATTACCATACACCTATGCGTTATCTTTGGGATTATTACCCAAATCTTCTCTCCCAACCAGAACTTAAGGGACTCAAGGGCATACTTGCTAAAACCAGTTTTCATTTCCTGCGCATTTGGGACCAAGCGGCTTCTAAAAGACCTGATTTTGTAATCGCCAACTCAAAAAATGTTGCTCAAAGAATTAAACATTATTATCGACGAGAAGTAGATGCTATCATCTATCCACCGGTAGACATCCACAACCTAAAATTAAGTCAAGAAAAAAAAGATTATTTCCTTGTTGTCTCTAGGCTGACCCCTCCTAAAAAGGTAGAAATTGCAATCAGAGCCGCCAATGAATTAAAAGAGAGACTTTTAGTAGTGGGGGAAGGAAGAAGCTTCTCTCAGCTTAAAAATCTGGCTGGTCCCACCATCCAACTTTTAGGTTTCCAAGAAGATAATGTTATAAAAGAGCTTTTGGGCCAAGCTCAAGCTTTTCTTTTTACCCCAGAAGAGGATTTTGGCATTGCGCCAGTAGAAGCAATGGCCTGTGGTACGCCAGTGATCGCTTATAAAGCAGGTGGTGCCTTAGAAACGGTAATTGAGGGCAAGACGGGAATTTTCTTTGATAAGCAAACTCCTGAGTCACTTAAAGAGGCTATTTTGAAATTTAAAAGAATCAAGCACAACTTTGATCCGCAAGTAATAAGAAAACACAGTCTGCAATTTTCTAAAGAGATTTTCATAGAGAGATTTAAGAAATTTGTAGAACAAAAATTAGGCCTCAAAATTTAGATGGCAGAGATTTTTGGAGTCAAAATATTCGAAGGTAAAAAAGAAGATCTCTTTAGATTGTGCCAAAAATTTATTAAAGAAGATAAACCCCATTTTCTTATCTCGCTTAATCCTGAAATTCTTATGCTGGGCGAAAAAGATCCGGGGTTTAAAAAAATTCTTTTGGCCAGTGAGGTTAATTTTGCCGATGGGATAGGTATCCTCTGGGCTGCGGGCGTGAAAAATCCTTTTCAAGGAATCTTAAGACTTATTTTTGGTTTTTTTTGGAGAAAAATCCTTCTAAATCCTATTCCCGAACAAATTAGGGGCAGAGAATTTATCTTTGAAATTGCAAGACTTGCCTTTGAAAACCACCTTAAAATCTATCTCGTAGGAGGCAGAGGCACTGCCCAGAAAGCAAAAGAACAGTTAAAAGCAAAAATAGATAAAAATCTTTCTATTATCGCCGAAGATGGACCGCAAAATTGGCAATTTCAAAGTCAGGAAGATAAAGATCTTGTAGAGCGTATTCAAAAATCTCAAGCCGAAATTGTCCTTTCAGCTTTTGGCGCCCCCAAAGATGAACTCTTTCTTTATGGACATAAAAAGGAACTGGGAGCCAAGCTCCTTTTAGGAGTTGGTGGCACTTTTGATTATTTGGCAGGAAAACAAAAACTACCTCCTAATTTTCTTGCTAATCTAGGATTAGAATGGCTCTGGCGGCTACTCCATCAGCCACGAAGACTTAAGAGACAGCTTGCTTTGCCTAGGTTTATTCTTAAAGTCTTATTATCTAGATCCTAAAAACTCTTTTAGGCGATCTAAAAAGGGGCGTTGGGCTTCCTGGATTTTCTCATAAGCCTTATCAATAGGAAAAAATTCCCCTTTATCTACTTCTGGAAAACTAGCCAATTTCCCAGAGTTCGGCGGCCATTCAATTTGAAAAAGATTAGAGTGGATCTTTGGCAGATTTTTTTCTTTATACTCCAGCGCAAAAGCATAAATGATCTTATCACTCCTTTCTACACTCCCCAAAGAAATTGGCTCTCCTTGGATAGAAATGCCGGTTTCTTCTTGTAGTTCTCTATAAGCAGCTTCTAAAAAATTCTCTTCTTTGTCAACAAGACCCTTGGGAATACTCCAATAGCCATTATCTTTATCCCGAAAATAAGGACCGCCAGGATGAACCAAAAACACTTCTATCCCTTTAGTACTTTGACGATAAAGAAGAAGGCCGGAGCTAATTTTCTTCATAAAATCTCCCTATAATTTAAAAACTCTCCCTCTGGCTCTTGAGAGTGGGGGGTGGCGGGAAGGGAAAAATTTCCACTTCCCGCTCTTTTGAAGGAGGGAGGGAGGTCTTCTAGCACCAGATAAATTATTAAAAATATTATAGATTTTGTCAAGCAATAAACTTTTTGACTATAAAGCAAAATAAAAAGCTTTTGAAAGATCAAAACAATATAAATAGTATCGAATATTTTCTCAATCCATATTGATGATTTTTGCTCATATTTGTAAAATTATTAATTTTATGTTAAACTAAATTTATCTTTGTACCTTAAAAGGAGGTTTGGGAAGTTGTCAGAAAAAATTCCTTTTCGTTGGTCTTTTTCTCGCCATAGACAGTTTAAGATATGTAAAAGACAGTACTTTTACGAAAACTATCCCGAAAGATGTCAGAAAATCATGCTTGCAAGCCAAAGATATAAGGATGCACTCTCTTTCTCTCTGATAACCTATCCGGAAAGTCCCGAAGTGACTAGAAAAATTAAAAGAATTGAACATTGGATTGGAGAAGTGGTCCACAAAACCATCGAGCACGTAATTGACACTTTTCTAAGTGATGAAATCTGGCTTTCTGAAGAAAATGCAATAGATTTTGCTCTAAGGTTGACTACTGAAGAATGGAAAGCTTCACTAAACCATAAAAATCTGGACAAAGAAAAGATGACTGGCCCAATACTCTTTGAACATTATTATAATCAACCATCAGAAAAATTTTCCGATCTAGAAAAGGCTAAAAAAACAGTGAAAACTTGCATCAAACAATATTTTATATTTCTTACAAAGCACAACATAAAAAGATTGCAAAAATCCTGCTTATTAAGAATCAAAAACGAACAAGATAGCCTGTTCTCCTTAGAAGGTATTCCTATTTCAGTGAAGATCGATTTTGGTATCGATGATAAGAAAAGCAAGAAAATCTGTATTTATGATTTTAAAACAGGTAAAAAGAGCAATAATCACAAAGATCAGTTCTTGTTTTACGCTCTTTGGGCAATCCACAAAATGAACAAAAGCAGGGAAAATATTTCCGGCGGACCGGTTTATCTCTATCCTAAATACGAATATCATCCCATAACTCTAAGCGAGGTCCAGCTAAGAAATCTTAAAGAAGAGATTGCTGCTTTGTATAAAGAGGCTGAGTCTCTTCACGAAGCTCTTGCTAATACAGAATTCCCAAAAAATCTTTTTCCTAAAACAAACAAAACCAAACTATGTTTCAACTGTCGCTTCCAGAAATTATGTAACAATTCTTTTTCTAAAGAACCATAAACTCTATCCAGGAGTCGCTATTGCGACTCTTTTTTAAAATAAATAGCCTCTAAACTCCTAAAAAGGTTTCAAATAGTTTGCTTGACAGAAAAGCTATTTGGGATTAATATATATTTAAGGAATGTAGAGAAAAAGACGGATGGTCGGCACTGCCGACCAATTTAAATAAAAGAAAAGTATTTTGTTATAAATAAACATAAGAAAGGAGAAGAAAAAATGCCAATGGATCCTTTTATTGCAGCGATTGAACAGGTGGCTTTAGAAAAAAATATTCCTAAAGAAAAAGTGATTGAAATTATTGAAGCGGCTTTAGCTGCTGCTTATCGTAAAGAGTATGGTCATCCTGATCAACATATTCGCGCTCACCTAGATATTAAAACCGGTAAAGCCAAAATGGAAGAAATCAAGATAGTCAAAGACGATAAAGAAGTAGCCAACAAGATTTTTGAAATAAGTCTTTCGGAGGCAAAAAAACTTACTAAAAGGAAAGATCTTAAAGTGGGCGATGAAATAGCCATACCTCTGCCTAGTAAATCGGAGTTTGGTCGAATTGCTGCTCAAACCGCCAAACAAGTCATTATTCAAAAAATAAAAGAGGCAGAAAAAGAAATCCTCTTTAAAGAGTTTAAAGAAAAAGAACACCAAGTGGTTACAGGTTATGTTCAAAGTTTGGAAGGCAGAAATGTTATTATCAACATAGGCAAAATTAATGCTATCCTTTTCCCAAGCGAACAAATCCCTGGAGAAAACTACTATATAGGTCAAAGACTTAAGGTCTATGTAAAAGAGGTTATTGAATCAGAAAGAGGTCCACAAGTAGTAGTCTCTCGCGCTGACCCCAACCTAATAAGTAAACTTTTCGAACTAGAAGTTCCCGAGGTAGCAGCGGGCAGTGTGATTATAAAATCAATTGCTAGAGAGGCAGGTAGTAGAACTAAAATTGCTGTTACTTCTAATCAAGAGGGTTTGGATCCTATTGGTTCTTGTGTAGGCCAACGGGGTACTCGGGTACAAGCAGTTTTAAATGAAATAGGCGATGAAAAAATAGATATTATCCTTTATGATTCCAAACCAGAACAGTATATAACAAACGCTCTTTCGCCAGCGAAAATTGTAGATGTTATTGTTGACAAAAAAGAAAAAAGGGCTACTGTAAGGGTGGAAGAAGATCAATTGTCGCTGGCAATAGGGAAGAATGGTCAGAATGTTCGCTTGGCTTCCAATTTAACGGGCTACAATATTGATATTATAAGTACAAAAGAAGCTTCATAAATGTTTGATCTACCAAGACAACCAAATTTCCAATCTTTTTCGCCATCTGCCAAAAAAACACTTCTAATGGCAGAAAGTTTAGCTATAGCTGAACAAGCGCCATGCGACACGCTCCATCTTTTGACCGCTATTTTGGAGAATAAAGACGCCTTAGCTTCGGATATTCTAGAAGGCTTCAAAATTAACAAAACCAAATTAATGAGCGTTGCTGATAAACCAATCTTAAACCTAGCGCCGGGCTACATCTCTTTAGAGCTTAAGTTCGCCCTTACCAAGGCCTACCTAGAGGCAGCTCTTTATGAACACTTTAGTGTTGAAAACGAACATCTGCTTTTGGGAGTGCTTTCTAAACCCACCATGCGCGCTTTTCGAGCGCTAGAAAGATTAAACATTAGAATTGAAAAAATTATCGAACAGGTTGATTTTATTCTCTCGCAAACTAAAGACATAGAAGCCTCAGAAAAAGATTTATTTGGAAGAAGGCTAGATTTAGAAGGCGAAGATGATTGGAAACTTCAAAATAATGGTTTTATTTTTCCTGAACCCTTATTTCAACAAAAACCACGTAGAGAGAAATTGGCTAACTATACCCGGGATCTAACTAGCCTTGCACAGCAAAATAAATTAGAGCCCTTAATCGGCCGAGAAGAAGAAATTGCAAGAATCATCAACATTCTCCTTAGAAAAAACAAAAATAATCCTGTACTAATTGGTGAAGCTGGTGTAGGTAAAACAGCCATTGTTGAAGGACTTGCGCAAAAAATTGTCACTAAAGAAGTACCCACGCCATTAAAAGAGATGCGATTACTTGAACTTGATCTTTCGCGCGTAGTGGCCGGTACAATCTATAGAGGGCAATTTGAAGAAAGGTTAAAAAATCTCCTGGAAGAGATTTCAGAGGCTAACAATATTATTCTTTTTATTGACGAAATCCATACAGTTATCGGTGCGGGTAGCGCTGAGGGTTCATTAGACGCTGCTTCTATATTAAAACCGATTCTCAATCAGGGCAATATCAGAGTGATCGGCGCCACTACTCTTAATGAGTATAAACGGATCATTCGCAAAGATAAGGGGCTTTTAAGAAGATTGCAACCCGTGCGAGTATTAGCGCCTTCTAGAGAAGAAACCCTAAAAATCCTAAAAGGAGTGGCACCTCGGCTTAGTCTTTTTCATAAAGTAAGAATCCCGCAAGATATTCTTTCTCTGGTCGTTGATCTAAGCGATCGTTATATTATAGATCGGGCTCTGCCGGATAAAGCCATTGACCTTTTAGACGAAGCCTGCGCATTTGCAAGAGCCAGACAAGAAAAATACACAGAAGAAGTGCGCAAAAAATTAGCCGAAGAAGATAGGGAAAAAACTTTAAAGATGCCTCCTTATCTACCTTTTGGAGACAGGGAAGAACAAATAGTAATGACTATTTCTGAAAAGAAAAAAGAAACAATTGTTTTTTCTCACTCTGTCCTTCAAGAAAAAGATGTTTATAAAATTATCTCTCTTTGGACAGGCACGCCAATTTCGGTTTTAATGTCCAGAGAAACAGGAAAGATAAAAACCCTTGCTCAAAGGATTAAAAAGAGAATTGTGGGTCAAGATGAAGCCGTAGAAGAGATTCTAAAAGCAATCTATCGCTACAAGGCAGGGGTTGCAGATCCAAATCGACCAATTGGCGCTTATTTGTTTATTGGCCCAACAGGGGTAGGTAAAACCGAATTGGCCAAAGTGATTGCTGAAGAAGCCTTTGGCAAGGATCAGCTTATAAGAATTGACCTCTCGGAATTTATGGAAAAGCATCAAACCGCTCGCCTATTAGGTGCACCGCCTGGATACGTGGGTTATGAAGAAGGAAGCCTCCTTTTTGAAGAGTTAAAGAAAAAACCTCACTCTGTAGTGCTTTTTGATGAAATTGAAAAGGCGCATGCTGATTTCAGCCACATTCTTTTACAAATTATCGAGGATGGTAAATTAACCGACAGTCAAGGTAATATCCTTGACTTTAGACACACCCTTATTATTCTTACCTCTAATCTGGGCGGAAGCAAATATCTTAAAAAAGGAAAATTGGGCTTTAATGATGAGCTGAATTATAATCAATCCCTGGCAAGACTTTCTGAACTTGTAGAAAATGAAGTAAAAGAATTCTTCCTGCCAGAATTTCTTTCTAGACTGAGTAAGGTGATAATCTTTAAACCCCTTGACGATAAAGCATTAACCAAAATCATCACCCTAAAATTGCGAGAGTTAAAAACGCGCATGGCCAAGAATAAAATTCGTCTTTCTTTTGACTCTCAAATTATTCCTTATCTTAAGTCAAAATTGAATGCTGAAAGCGAAGGCGCAAGAAATGTTCGCAAGCTTATCGAAAGAGAAATAGAACCGGTACTAGCCGAAACCATTATTAAAAACCCCGAGATCAGAAAAATTAAGATCGGTCTTAACCAAAGAAAAATCATTGGTAAACCAATTGGTTAAAATGACAGAGGTTCAGAAAAAAATTTATCATCGACCAAGGGGAATGCGGGATTTTTTTGAGGCAGAAATTGTAAAAAGAGAAGAGGCAGAGAGAATATTTTTTGAAGTAACTAAAAAACTAGGTTTTGAGCGTATTGAAGTACCCTATCTTGAAGAAGAAAAATTATTTCTCAAAAGCTTAGGCGACGATTCGGATGTGGTTAGAAAAGAAATGTATTCGGTTTATCGAGACAAAGAGCCTCTAGGTTTAGCCTTAAGGCCCGAGTTTACTGCAGGCGTAATTCGCGCTTACCTAGAAAATGGCTTAACCCAAAAACCGCAACCGGTCTTACTGGCTAGTTCAGGGGTTATTTTTAGACACGATCGACCGCAAAGAAAGCGTTTTCGCGACCCTTGGCAGCTCAATCTAGAAATCGTTGGTAGCAGCGAGACTTTTTATGATGCTCTGGTTATTTTTGCCACTTTTCAGTTTCTTGCAAAGATAAAAATTAACCAGGTTTTTGTTAAAACCTCACATTTAGGGTGTCTGGATTGTCAACCTCGGTATCTTTTAAGACTTAAGGAATTTTTAGAAAAAAATAGTAAATTTCTTTGCCCAGAGTGTCAAAGACGCAAAGAAGTTGCACCCCTGCGGACTTTGGATTGCAAAAATCCTGATTGTCAAAGACTCTATTCTATGGCACCCTCAATACACGAACATCTCTGCAAAAAATGTTCTTTAGACTTTGAGATGTTTCTTTCGCATCTGGCTGACTTTAAAATTGATGCACATAAAGATAAAACTTTGGTTCGCGGTTTTGATTACTATACAGGAACCGTCTTTGAGGTTTTTGATAAAGAAGAAACTTTGGCGCTGGCTGGTGGCGGAAGATATGATAACTTAGTTGAACTTTATGGAGGCCCAAAAAGGCCAGCAGTAGGTATAGGGATAGGCTTGGACAGGGTTTTAGAAATTGCTACCATCTCTTACTCAAAAAACCAGCAGAAAAGGATTGCTCTTATTGCTCTCTCGGGGCAAACAGAAAACTTTTTTAAGGAAAACCTTGAAAAATTCACAAATTTACCTGTCATCATTGTAGATTTTGCTTTTTCTAATCAGAACATCTCGCAAAAATTACGCCAAGCTGCTCAAAAAGGAGCAGAATACGCTTTAATCCTTGGCGAAGACGAATTAAAAAAAGAAGAGATAATTATAAAAAACTTCCAAGACGGTTCCCAAAAAAGAGTTCCTCTTCAAAAACTCTTCTTACTGCTACAAAAGATTTTTTAAAAGAAACAGAGTAAGAAAATAGCCCTTCGTCACTTCTGGATTTTTCTCAAAAGACTTTTTAGATAGAGACCATATTTTTATTAATCCGACAAGATTTACTTGTTTAGTTTTTGTTCGGTAATATAAATAATCAGAAAAATTAAAAATAAGAAGGAGGCCAAAATGGAACCACTAACAAAAAGACAAAAAGAGATTCTAGATTTTATAAAAGAGTTTATTGCCGAACATGGTTACGCACCCAGTTACAGAGAGATTGCTAATTATTTTGAATTCTCTTCGGTTGCTACAGTAGCAGAGCATATCTATAGTCTTAAAAACAAAGGTTACCTAGATTGCGAAGAGAATATGGCAAGATCTATCCAACTTAATCCTCTTTTTGAACCAGAATCTTTTACTGTACCGCTCTTGGGGACAATTGCCGCCGGTAAACCCATTGAAGCCATTCGGACTCAGGAAACCATTGAAATCCCCAGGGATATGGCAGGCAAAAATGTCTTTGCCCTTAAGGTTAGAGGAGACTCTATGGAGAAAGATGGAATTCTTGAAGGAGATTATGTAATTATTGAAAAGATTGACAATCCTAAAGATGGGGATATTGTAGTAGCTCTTATTGACAATGACTCTGCTACTTTAAAACGCTATTACAAAGAAAAAGATTGCGTCAGGCTAGAGCCTAGGAATCCTAACTACAAGCCTATTCGCACCAAAAAAGTCATCATCCAGGGTAGGGTAAAGGGAGTAATTCGTAAGTTTGTATGAAAGATCAATTACTCACAGTCCTTTTGATTCTCTTTATCTTAACTTTTCTTCTTTATTTACTAGCTTTAAAGCGCAATGCCATTTTGCGAGAAAAATTAGACAAACTAGCCTTTGAAAGGCAGAGTCAGGCTAGTCGCTATGGAAAAATCACTGAGCAGTTTATGCCTTTCTTAGATTCTTATCCCTATGACTCCAGTAACTTTCGCTTCTTAGGTACTCCTATTGATGGCATTCAGTTTGAGAAGGACAAGATTATCTTTATGGAATTCAAAACTGCCTCTGGGGCGCTTACAGAAAAACAAAAGCAGATAAAAGAACTGGTAGAACAACATAAAGTGTACTTTGAAGAGAGGAGTTTAAGATAGGCCTTTTAAAGCCACAAGTCTTCTTGTGGCCTTAAAAGGCCCTCCGTCTTTTGAAGAACGGAAAGCCTTCTTTATAAATAGTTAAGGTTCAAATTATTTATATAATAGCATATTTTTAAAAAAAATACAAGAGTATACAAAAGCAGTTCTGTTTTAATCACTGATTTTCCAATGAATCCTTTCGAAGAACTTTACAAAGAGTTAAGAAAGAAATACGGTGTCCCCGCGGGACAATGGGCTCTTTGGTGCAAAAGACCCAAAAACCAAGCTGAAAGAGAAGAGGTAATTATAGAGGCAATTCTTACCCAAAGAACAAACTGGCAGAATGTTGTTCTTGCTGTAAAAAATTTAGAAAAAGCAAAAGCAAAATCTCTAGAAGCAGTGCTTCAGCTGACAACCGCGCAATTTGCTTCTCTAATCAAACCAGCGGGATTCTACCAAACAAAGGCTCTCTATCTTTCTTTATTAGCAGAGTTTATTCTTAAAACCTATGGCGGTTTAGAGCAAATCATGAGGGAAGAAACAGAAAAACTTAGAAAAGAACTTTTAGATCTAAAAGGTATAGGGCCAGAGACCGCTGACAGTATTCTTCTTTATGCACTTGATAAACCAGTCTTTGTAATAGATGAATACACACGCAGATTGGTTAAAAAGAGGGGGCTGACAAATAACTTTTCTTATAATTTCCTGCAAACAATTTTCGAGAAACATCTTAAAAAGGATTACGGTCTATATCAGGATTTTCATGCTCTAATTGTTATTGACGGAAAAAACGCTAAGAGATAAAGAAAAAACCTAAAAACTGATACCTTCTCTGAAAATAAAGCTAATTGTTAGAAAGCAGGGGCTTTTTTAATAAACCCCCTATTTGACGGTAAAGTTTTTTATTTTCTTTTTACTGCAAATATTGACTTTATAATAAAAAAATGCTAAATTATGACTACTTTGTAACTGAAAAACTTAAATAAGGAGGAAAAAGATGGCAAAGGTAAGATTGCTACTGGTGTTTTTAGTACTGTTTGCGCCGGTAGCTTCGGCAAGCGCCAAAGAGCAGAAGGGGTCGGTTCACCTTGGGGATGCTCTAGTAGGCGATCTTAACGGCGACAGTGAAGTCGATATCGTAGATGTCCAACTGGCCTTAAGGATCGCAACTGGCCTCAAAGGTCTCCCCCAAGGAAGACTAGCTCTTGCTGACCTGGCGCCAACAGGCCCAGGTGAAGCAGTGGGTGATGGAAAAATAACCATCGCTGACGTGGCTAAGTTGTTCTCTTTATACCTGGGACGTTCTCATTTCAAGAGCGTCTCAAAAGTAGTTGTCGAAGAAGAGGGTATGATAATTCTTCAAAACATACCCCTTGATTTAGACTTTACAGCCCCGCTTGTCATTAAAGAAGACGGCGAGCAGAAAATCGCAATTGGAGGCAACAGGTGGGACCTGCAAGGAAATTTCCTGTGCAGATTCCAGGGTAAAGCCCCCGATGCTGAGGAGATGCGGCGGGTAATAGGTGTCTTCCAAGACGGAACACCTATTTACGAAGAGGATCTCTCCTTTAATTATGATAAGGAGGGAAACTTCTCACCTATAACTGCATTCTACTCGGCAGCTATGGGTTTACAATATATACCAGATAAAGAAGACCCTCAGGAGTTTGCAGATAGCAAACTGATTTTTGGGAGTCTCCAAACCAAAGAGGGTGATTTCAGTTACCTTTGCCTCAAGCGGGGTAGCGATAAGGATGCCCTCCTAACAACTGTATGGCTTACACCCCTTCACTTCGGGCTGGACGGCAATTATGCTGTTCCGCTCGAAGACGGGCGCATAGCAATTCTGGCGGAAAAGTTCCAACCGGAGTACTTAAGTACCAACCTCGAGCTAGTAGTGACGAAAAGAGTCGAGATCGACAAAGGATTCGCAGGGGTAAGCCCCTGGGAATTCTTTGTAGGCGGCCAGACAAGAGAAATTACTCTACCGGGGCTGTCAGAAGTAAGACTTGCTCCTGGTAGAGTAGTCTCTGAAGGAAAGATTGTAGCAACCACTGCTCCAATCTTTCCGGGGGAGCTCTCTGTCTGGGACCTCGGGGTTCCCCTCTTTGACTATCAAGACAAAATTACCACCTTAATGGTGGTAATTGACCCTGATAGTAAAGAGGCGAGCCTCAGCGCCTTTACGCCAAAGGCGCTTGAGGCAGAGGTGGAGGTTTGGCCTCTAGGGGTAAGTCCTCTTCCCCTTGAGGGCAAGGTAAGATACGGAGAAGAGAAGTTCTTCGTCTCTTACCTTATCTACACCAAAAAGAAAGTATTTATAATTCTCTATCCAGCTCACCTGGAGGAACGGCTGGTAGAGATAATTAGGGACTAAATAGTAAAAGCCAGCTTTGCAAGGAAGCAAAGCTGGCTTTTTTATAAGTTTTTTAATTGACTAATACTCGATTGGGCAAAGAGATAAAAACTATCCCGCCAAACTAAAGACTCCTGAAGCTTATCTCTTTGCCAAATACAATTCATAGCATAAAATTTAATTTTCTTCATTAAATTTTTTAAATTATAAATTATGAGGCTCTGGCTTATTCATCCAAAATACCTCGATTCCAAAGGATTGGTAGCTCTTTGGCGAGAAGCTCTTTTGGCTAAAAAAGTTCTTGAGGGAAAAACAAAAGGTTATAAAAACCATCCCGAACTAAAAAAGTTTAAAGCTCTCAGTGACCCACTATTGGCTATAAATTCCTATTTATACTACGTCTATCTTGAGGCCAAAAGCAGAGATTATAAGTTTAATTTAGAAAAAATTGATATTAGAAAAATAATTTCTAGGTCTATAGAAGTAGATTATAATCTAGTACAATTAGAATTTCTACATCTTTGTAAAAAACTTAAAAAAAGAGATTGCGATAGATATAACTCTCTTTGTAGGGGAGAAATCCGAATTATAGAATGTCATCCGGTATTCAAGTATTCTCCTAACAAATAAATTAAAAAGAACAAAGCCATTTTTAAAATATTGCCATAAAAGATTTTTTAAAAATTTTCTTGGTAAACACAATTTTTCAGATTTTCTTTTTTCAAAATCTCCAATATAATAAAATTATGCAAAGACCAATAGACATAGTCATAAGAAGAAAAGCTTACGCTAAAAAAGCTTCTAAAAGCCAGAAATTAGAAAAACGGATTAAAAGCGACAGAGAAAGTTCTAAAATTTCTCTGTTTTTAGACATAGCCTTGGTTTTAATTGTTCTGGGAATTACTTTTATGCTTGCACTTCTTTTTAAAGATTTTGTCTTAAGTAAAAAAAGGTTAACAGAAGAAAGTCCTTCTGCGTCTTTGACCTCTTTGTCTTCCAATCTAGAAAGTAATCAGTTTAGCGCAGATGAGTCTTTGGAACAAAAGGAGGTAGAAACTTCTGCTACTTTTTATCCAACTCCTTCTATTAGCAGTCCCTCGCCAACAAAGACCGCTCTTGCTTATAATTCTTTAAAAGTAACTATTCTAAACGGAAACGGCATCCGAGGACAAGCAAATCAGGTAGCTTCCATGCTTAAGAAAATTGGCTATCAAGATATAAGGGTAGGAAACGCAGGTTCGTTTAATTTTCTCAATACTATCATTTACTATAAGCCGGGTCTTCAGGAAGCTGCAGAAAAAATAAAAGAGGATATCAAAAGACCAAACGCCGAAATTAAAGAAAACCCTAATCTGAGCGTCGATCTCTCTGTGATCTTGGGAAAAAATTAGCTTTAGCTTTATATTTGCTTTTCTAATTTATTCTCTGCTAAAATAAAGAAGCAAAGAGGAAAAGTGAATTTTAAAATCGTAAGATTGGCCTTATCATTAAGTGGCAGAATCTTAGGACCTTTAATTTTTTTTGGGCTTTTGGGTTATACCCTTGACTTAAAATTCAAAACGCAACCAAAAATTACTTTTATTGCTCTTTTTATTGCTTTTTGTTTAACAATGTTATTGCTTGCCATCACCACAAAAGAAATCATGAAAAATAGCCAATGGAAATCTCGCTAGCCGCTGAAACAATTTTTCATTTAGGACCAATTCCGGTTACAAATAGTATGCTGATGTCTACAGTTGCAGCTGTTTTTTTGATTTTTGTAATTTATCTCCTTCAGAAACTACCAAAAACTTCTCTTTTTTATAATTTTTTCGAGATGATTGTAGAGTGGCTTTATAATTTAGCCACCCAAATTTTAGGAGAAGAAAAAAAGGTCCAACAAATTCTCCCTATCGCCACCACCCTCTTTTTATTCATTATCACTAATAATTGGTTAGGATTACTGCCGGGAATCGGTACTATTGGTTTTTGGCATCAGCAGGAAGAAGGTAAAACCCTGTTGCCGCTTCTGCGTTCTGGAAACGCTGATCTGAATTCTACGCTAGGATTAGCTATTAGCGCTATTTTTATTATCCATTATTTTGCCGCCAAAGAGGCAGGGGTTTTTAATCATCTAAAAAAATTCTTTAATTTAAGAGGGATCTTTAGTTTTGTAGGTATTTTAGAGCTTTTTTCAGAATTCTCCAAAATCCTTTCTTTTTCCTTTCGGTTGTTTGGAAATATCTTTGCTGGAGAGGTGTTGCTGATGGTTGTCTCTTTTCTTATTCCCTTCTTTGCACCACTACCATTTTTGGGACTGGAAATTTTTGTTGGTTTTATTCAAGCCTTGGTCTTTACTACATTAACCCTGGTTTTTTATGGAATGGCAACTTCCCATCAAGAAGAACATTAGCTATAATGAAGTAAATTATAAGTTTAAAAGAAAGGAGTGTTAATGGAAATTAGTGAAGCTGCAAGCAAGGCTTTAGCCACCGCCATAGTAATGGGTGTGGGTTCAATAACCACGGCTATCGCTATCGGTTGGATAGGCGCAAAGGGCGTAGAGTCTATAGCCAGAAATCCGGAAGCTGCAGGTAAAATTCAGACGGCAATGATTCTAGCAATCGCTTTTGCCGAAGCTATTGCCATCTACACCCTAGTGGTAGCTCTGGTAATCAAATTTGTCTAGCCTATGGAAGAAGCGCTTGGCACTCTTGGGATTGATCCTTTAAAGCTGGGAGCCCAGATTATTAATTTTACTATCCTGGTTTTTCTTATTAACCAATTTGCTCTAAAGCCTATATTAAAACTTCTTAAAGAACGCCAAGAAACCTTAATTAAAACCGAAAAACTTTCCCAGGAACTAGAAGAATTAAAAGAAAAAACATTAAAAGAAAAAGCCGAAGTTCTCAAAAAAGCTGAAATTGATGCTGCTTTTATTATTAATGAGGCTAAAAAAGAGGCTGAAAAGATTAAAAAGGAGCTTATAGAAAAAACCGAGAGAGAACTTCTTTTGAAAGAACAAGAATTTACTACTCATCTTCATGAAAAGAAGCAGCAAATGATAGAGGAGCTGAATCTTAAGTTAGCGGAAATCATCAGTCTCGCAGTAGAAAAGACTCTAAATAGTAAACCAGAATTAAACGAAAAAGTGATTGCTTACTATTTAACTAAAATAAAATGAAAACAAAAATCACCAATAAAAAATTGGCAGAAAAACTTCTAAAACTGGCCAAAAAGACGGAAGCAAGCGTTTTGGCAAAAAAACTAGTTCTGCTTGCAAAAAAGAGTAATAATTTAACCTTTCTTAAAAATCTTGTTTTCTCTCTCCAAGAGCAAGAAGCTAAAGAAGAGGGTAAAAAACTATTAGTTTTAACCCTCAGCCAACCAATTTCGCAAAGAACCGAAGAAGAAATTATCAAAGCAATTTGCAGAGAGTTTCTTCTTAAACCAACAGATTTATATATTGTAAGACGTTATTCTAAGCGCTTAAAAGCTGGTTTTCAGGCACGGCTCGGGGATTACATTTTAGATTTATCACTTACTAATAGTCTTAATAAATTAAGGGAAGTCTTTAAAAATGAAAAGATTTTCACAGATCTTACTTAAAGAACTAGAAGAATTCGAAGTAACATTCAGTAAAGAGAAAAGGGGAATAGTCACTGAAGTAGGTGATGGTATTGCTCGTATTAGCGGCTTATCAGATGTAGCTTATAACGAAACCTTAAGATTTGAAAATGGCATCTTAGGAGTAACTCAAAACTTGGAAGAAGATAGTGTTGGCGCCATTATTCTTGGTGATTATAAAAAAATCAAAGCCGGTGATAAAGTAGAAGGTCTAGGCAGGGTTTTGGAAGTACCGGTAGGTAGGGAACTTTTAGGCAGAGTCATAAATCCTTTGGGAGAGCCATTAGATGGTGGAGGAGAGATCAATTGTAAAGAAACCTCTCCCTTAGAAAAAATTGCTCCTGGGGTGATCACGCGCGAAGCGGTCAAAGAACCGTTAGAAACAGGAATTATTGCTATTGATGCTATGATTCCTATTGGTAAAGGTCAAAGAGAGCTCATCATTGGCGATCGGCAAACCGGTAAAACCGCCATTGCTATTGACACTATTATTAATCAAAAAGGGAAAAATGTAATCTGTATTTATGTAGCCATTGGTCAGAAAAAATCCAAAGTGGCCAAAATCAAAGCCAAGCTAGAAGAAATGGGCGCTATGGAGCATACGGTCATTGTTAGCGCTACTGCTTCCGATCCGGCTGCTTTGCTTTATATTGCGCCTTATGCAGGTTGCGCTATTGGCGAATATTTTCGAGATAAAGGCGAAGATGCGCTAGTGGTTTATGATGATTTAAGCAAACATGCCTGGGCTTATAGAGAAATTTCACTACTTTTAAGACGCCCACCGGGTAGAGAAGCCTATCCTGGCGATATCTTCTATTTGCATTCAAGGCTGCTTGAAAGAGCTGCAAAGTTAAACAAGGATTACGGCGGTGGTTCACTTACAGCTCTGCCAATCATTGAAACCCAAGCTGCTGATATCTCGGCTTATATCCCAACGAACGTCATCTCTATCACTGACGGTCAGATCTATCTAGAACCTGAACTATTTTATCAAGGTATTAGACCAGCTATCAATGTGGGCCTCTCGGTTTCCCGAGTTGGTGGTTCTGCCCAAAGAAAAACCATGAAACAAGTGGCTGGAAAATTAAGACTGGAACTTGCCCAATACCGGGAACTAGCAGCCTTTGCCCAGTTTGGTTCAGAAGTAGATGAAACCACTAAAAAGCAGCTTGAAAGAGGAAAAAGACTTACCGAGATTTTAAAACAACCCCAGTTTTCACCAATACCTCAAGAAGAACAGATTGCTATTCTTTTTGTGCTTACAAGCGGTATCTGGGATGAAATTCCTGTGGAAAAAATTACTGAAGCTAAAGAAAAGTTCCTTAAAATCCTCAAAGCAAAACACCCTCAATTACTAAAAGCACTTCTTGAGCAACCAGAAATTACTGAAGAGGAAGCATCTATTTTAAAGAAGCTTGCCTTAGAAATTCTTGAAGGATATAAAAACGAAAAATAGCTATGGCCACCACACGAGAAATCAGAAAACGCATAAAATCAATAAAATCAACCGCCAAAATCACTAAGGCTATGGAATTGGTAGCGGCATCAAAATTAAGAAAGGTAGAGACAAGAACAATTTCTGCTCGCTCCTATGAAAAAGAGCTCTCTTTGTTGGTATTAAAATTGCTCGCTTTGGATAAAAAAATCTCTCATCCTTTCCTTAATCCAAGACCCGCTGGCAAAACTCTGTTAGTGGTTTTTACTTCTAACAGAGGACTAGCAGGTGCTTATAATTTAAATGTTATAAAAGCCGTCTTAGAAGAAAATGAAAAGGAAAAAGCAATAGCAATTATTGCTATTGGAAAAAAGGGTGAAAATTTCTTTATTAAAGCTGGTCTAGAACTAAAAGCAGTTTTTCATAATCTTCCTACTCTTCCTACAATGTATGATGTAAGACCGGTAAGTCGTCTAGTAAGCGAAATCTTTCTTAAAAACGAGGTCTCTAAAGTGAAATTAATTTTTAGTAATTATCTCTCGCCGGTACGGCAAGAAGTGGTCTCTAATACTTTGTTACCTATGATTTTAGAGCCTAAAGAATCTCAAAGATTCTTAAGCGAAGAAGAATTTAACAAGCTTCTCAAGAAGTATACTCTTTTACCGCCCATACTAGAACCCAACTATGAAGAGATTGTCAATTTATTGCTTAAAAAAATTATTGAAGAAAAAATCTTGCAAGCCTTTTTTGAGGCTAGCGCGTCTGAACATGCTGCTAGAATGCTTGCAATGCGTAATGCTACCGAAGCAGCCGAAGAAATTAGTGAGGAACTGATTCTTACTTATAATTCACTTCGACAAACTATTATTACCCGCGAATTAACTGAAATAGTAACAGGCGCAGAATTAATCTAGTAAGGGAGGTTCAATGAATCAAGGTAAAATTATCCAAATCATTGGTCCAATAGTAGATGTCTATTTTGAAAGTGAATTACCAGCAATTTACAACGCTTTAGAAGTCAAAAAAGAAAGCGGGGAGCGATTAATTTTGGAAGTTGCTAGCCATCTTGATGAAAACCGTGTTCGTAGTATTGCTTTTTCTAGTACTGACGGTTTAAAAAGGAACTTGCCGGTTATTGACTTAAAAGAACCAATAAGTGTACCGGTAGGCGAAAATGTTCTGGGTAGAATACTGAATCTCTTAGGAGAGCCAATAGATGGCAAAGGGGAAATAGGAGCAAAAACTAAATATCCTATTCACAGAGAACCACCTTCATTTACAGAACAATCTACCAAAACAGAGATCTTTGAGACAGGAATCAAAGTGATTGATCTTATCTGCCCCATAGTAAAAGGTGGCAAGGTAGGTCTTTTTGGAGGGGCAGGTGTAGGCAAGACTGTAATCATCCAGGAACTCATTCGGAATATTGCTGCTGAGCATGGCGGTTATTCAATATTTGCGGGAGTAGGGGAACGCACTAGGGAAGGTAATGATCTTTACAATGAGATGAAAGCCTCAGGAGTAATTGAAAAAACGGTAATGGTTTTTGGACAAATGAACGAACCCCCTGGTGCAAGACTACGGGTTGGTCTTTCGGCGCTCTCTATTGCTGAGTATTTTCGCGATCAAGGCAAAGACTTACTCCTGTTTATTGATAATATCTTTAGATTTACCCAAGCTGGTTCTGAGGTTTCTGCCCTCTTGGGACGAATGCCTTCAGCGGTTGGCTATCAGCCAAATCTGGCAACAGAAATGGGGGAGCTTCAAGAACGAATTACCTCTACCAATAAAGGCAGTATTACTTCTGTCCAGGCAGTCTATGTACCTGCAGATGATATTACCGATCCTGCGCCAGCTACTACGTTTACCCATCTAGATTCTACGGTAGTACTTTCGCGAAACTTAGCAGAGTTAGGAATCTATCCAGCAGTAGATCCACTGGACTCTTCTTCTACTATACTTACCCCGGAAATAGTGGGAGAAGAGCATTATCAAGTAGCTAGAGGAGTTCAAAAGATTCTTCAGCGTTATCGAGATCTTCAAGACATTATTGCTATCTTGGGCACTGAGGAGCTTTCAGAAGAAGACAAGATTATTGTTTCGCGGGCACGAAAAATTCAAAAATTCCTCTCGCAACCTTTCTTTGTAGCTTCTCAATTTACAGGCAGAGAAGGAAAATACGTAAAAAGAGAAGAAACAGTCCGAAGCTTTAAAAAGATTTTAGATGGCGAGATGGATAATTATCCCGAACAAGCCTTTTACATGGTAGGCAGCATAGAAGAAGTTATTAACCACCATGGATAAAATTTATTATCAACTTATTACTCCTGAAGAAATAAAAAAGGAAGGCTTTGCCGACAGTATTAGTTTGCCTACCGCGTTAGGAGAGATTGTTATTCTACCACATCATGCTCCCTTAATTACCCTTCTTAAAACCGGAGAAGTTAAAATAAAAGAAGGCAAAGAAGAGCTTTATTTTGCAATAGGTGGTGGATTTGCCGAAGTTCAAGAGAAAAGCAAGCTGCTAATTTTGGCCGAAAGCGCAGAAATAGCAGAAGAAATTGATGAAGCTCGTGCAGCAGAGGCTAAAAAAGTCGCAGAAAAACTTCTCGCAGAAGCAAAAGAGAGTTTTGAAATCGAGGAAGCTCAGATTTGGCTTGAACGCAATCTTTTCCGACTGAAGGTTGCCAAAAGAAAAAGAAGGGGTTCAAAAAATATTAAAGAATTTTAATTTGTTTCTGAAGATATGAAAGAAGATGAAGAAATAATTGTTGGCAAAGAGCCTCCTATACTCTTTCTAAAACTAAAGCAATTTCTAAAAAGCCGCAACGGGAAAATTTTGCTTATAGTTCTTGGCATTTTTGTGTTAGCGATTCTTGTCCTGATTTATAACCTTCTTTGGCTGAACAACAAACCGGAAAACCCCAAAACAGTTACCTGGACGCCTCGGTCAATAACAAAAACACCTACACCCACACCTACACCTCAACTAGTGGCCAATCCTTATAACGGCGCTTATGTAGAACCAGAGATGGCTGAACGACGAGCCGTAGCGGTAATGATAGAGAATCACCCCGATGCGCGCCCCCAATTTGGCCTCTCTTTAGCAGATATTGTTTATGAAATGGTCACCGAGGGTGGAATTACTCGTTTTTTAGCTATTTTTGCTACCAACGATCCAGCAAAAGTGGGACCTGTCCGTTCGGCTCGCACTTCTTTTTTAAGCTGGGTCTTAGAATATGATGCTGCTTATGCTCATGTAGGTGGTTCAGCAGATGCTCTAGAAAACATAAAAGTAATGGGAATAAAAGACTTGGATCAGTTTAGTAATGCTTCGGCTTATTGGCGAGATACTAGTCGCAAAGTGGCTATAGAACATACGATGTATACCAATGTTGGTAAACTAAGACAACTTTTTACTCATAAGAAATGGTCACCAGAAAGAGCAGCTTTTGAGCCTTGGCAATTTAGCGATGATATTTCACTAAGCGAAAGACCAGAATCGCAAGAAGAAATTATTCCTTATGAAAATGAATATTTAGTTAGATGGGTCTATCAAAAAAACGAAAACGCCTATTTGCGCAAAAATGTTAATCAGAATGCCATTGATGCTTCTACTAATAAAGAAATTTTGGCCAAAAATGTAGTAGTACTTAAAATGAGAACTACCCAGATTGTCAATAGCGCCGGTAAAAAAGTAGCAAAAGTAGAAACCACGGGCAAAGGCAAGGGCTATATCTTGCAAAACGGCAAAAAATTAGAGATCACCTGGCAAAAAGAAGCTGTCAACAAAAGACTTAAACTCCTTTTGGCTGATAATAGCGAAGTAAGATTTGTGCGTGGCCTTATTTGGATTGCGATTCTACCTATCTAAACAAAAGCAAAAAATAGTTCTGGGTGGAAAGTTTTTTTATTCTTGAATTGAAGCCTTCACCCTCAACACTTTTTGAACATACCACTGGGCGTGGTTGTAGGCAAACAATGCCCTCTCTTCTTGACCGGAAGCAGCGCCATTGGCAGCTAGTAGTTTGGCGGCTGCATAGATTGAGTCTACATAAGAAGTCACCTTGGCCACACCGTCGCCGTCTCCATCTTCAGCATATTTCCTAAATGTAGAAGGTAAAAATTGCATAGGGCCTTCGGCTCCCATATAAGAAACTTTCTTAGCATCAATAGATTTGCCAGACTCTACTTCATGAACCGCTTCAAGTAGTCGCCAGTCAATATTAAATTTGGCGGCTGCTTGTTTATATACTTTTCTTAGCTCTTCTAAGGAGAGTCTCTTTAGCTCTCTATCTAACTCTGAGCGACCGCTTGCTTTTCTAGCTAAAGCTTGTATTCTTTGGTTATTTTTTTCGGTATTTTTTAAAGAAGCCTCTTTTGCCTCTTCGTCCCGACTTTTCGCAATCTCAAAACTAATTTTTTTACTTTCGAAAGTAATAGGGTAGAGAGTCTTGATTTTGGGCACAGAAAAATTAGAGACAGAAGGTATATCCAGAGAAACAGCGGAAGATATGACTACCAAAAGCGGTAAAACAACCCTAAAAATTCCTATTAGTCTCTTAGAAAAGCGTTTAAATTGTTTTTTTACCCCCCTTGCTGACCAAAATTTATTTTCCATAAAATAACTAACCGTGCTCAATATTGATGAGCTTGGTTAGTTGCTATTAAGTATACTTAATTTAAACATATGTGTCAAGGGTTTAAGAAACTATTTTTGGCAAAACCTTTCTGCTAGGATAATTTTAAATGGCTCTAAAAAGGGATAATCTTTGGTTAACTAAAAAAGCAGAAGCATTATGGCAACAATACTTTAATGATGTACCTGTGCTTAATAGAATGTATTTTCGCTTCGGTCGAAAAGCCAGGGTACGTTTAGGTAGCATTAAATCTGATCAAAAAGGTAATTCTATTATTACCCTTTCTGGTTATTTTAGAGATACTCGCGTACCCGAATATGTAATTGAAGCAGTCTTAGCGCACGAATTTTGTCACTATGTGCACGGCTTTCATTCGCCTTTAAAAAAACAATGCACCTATCCTCATTTGGGCGGAGTAGTATTAAAAGAACTTAAAAAACGAAAGCTTTTTCAACTTTTCGCTTTAGAAAAAGAGTGGTTAAATAAAAATTGGTTAAATTTTATAAAGGAGGCCTAAATGGAAGAAATAAAAAGCGACTGTATATTCTGCTCTATTGCAAAACATAAAACACCGGCAATTATTGAGTATGAAGACGAGACGGTAATTGCCTTTCGGGATATAAATCCGCAAGCCCCTATCCATGTGCTTATTATTCCCAAAAAACACATCGACAATATTGAAAGTATTAAAGAGGAAGATAACGAGATCTTGGGACAAATGTTCTATGCTGCTAAACAAGTGGCTCAGAAGTTAGATGTAGCCGAAAATGGTTTTAGATTAGTTATTAATCAAGGTTTACATAGTGGGCAGGTAATAAAACATCTTCATATGCATCTTCTAGGGGGCAAACTTTTGGGACCTATTGCCTAAAAGTCTTTTATAGAATTGCCAAAAATAAAAATTTCTGATAATTTTTCCTTAGTATGAAAAAAGAGACATATGATGTTATCAGAAAAAATAATGAAAGACCAGAACTGGTAATAAGACGTTTCACCAGGCTTATTCAAGAAATAGGCCTTCTAAGAACAGTAAAAGAAGCCAGAGAATATCGAAAACCTCTCAATCGCAAAGCAAGAAGAGAGTTAGCTTTACGTAACGCAAAAATTAAACAAGAAAAAAGAGGTTACAAAATTTAAATTCTAAAAATGGCGCTACTTGAGAAAATCTTAAACAGTGAAAAAGAGGCTCTAAAAAAGGGGGAACGGCTAAAAGTAGAGGTTTTAAGGTATCTTCGTTCATTAATTAAAAATCAAGAAATCGCTAAAGGTCAAAGTTTAGAAGAAAGAGAGATTATTCAGATCATCCGTAAAGAAATCAAAAATCTCAAAGAAATAGTTGAAAAAGCCAAACTGGGAAAGCGGGCGGAAATCAGCAGTAAGTCGCAAGCAGAGATTAAAATTTTAGAAGAATTCCTGCCCAAAGAGTTAAGCGAGGAGGAGTTAGATAAATTTTTAAAAGATCTTATCGCCAAAAACCTTAAATTTCCAGAAATTATGGCAAAAAGTGTCAAAGAAATAGGGGAGAGGTGTGCTCCGGAAAGAATAGCTAAAAGACTCAAAGAGCTTTTGGCGCAAAAATGATCTTTAAAGTTTTTAAACCATTTTTTTATCTTTTTTTAGCAATTTTTTTACCCCTTTTTTTAAGCAATTACCTGCTTAGCCTACCAACAAACATAGAAGGATATAAAATTCTTAAAATTTTTCTGCTGGCTTTTTTTAGCAGTTTAATTTTATTAGTCTTTCTGATTTTTTATTTTGCTGAACTTTCGGAAGCGATAGTAAATTTTCGGCGACTGAATCGTTTCGAAAGTCTAAGCCATCCGCTTCTTATCAAACTTTCTCTGGAAGCTCCAGGTACTTATCAACATTCTCTAAATGTGGCCACGTTGGCTTATAAAGCAGCCAAGGGAATTGGTGCTAATGCTCTTTTGGCTCGGATTGGTGCATACTATCATGATATCGGTAAACTCAAGAATCCTAAATACTTTATTGAAAATCAGAATGGCAACAATATCCATGAAGAAATCCTGCCAGAAGAGAGCGCAAAAATTATTATTGATCACGTCATTTATGGTGATACTCTAGCGAAAGAATTTCATCTACCTGAAGAAGTAAGAGCCTTCATTCGTGAGCACCAGGGAACGGGTTTTCTTGATTACTTCTATAAAAAAGCTCAAAAGTTAAAAGGGGAAGGATTAATCCCGGAGGTCAGGAGGAAAGATTTTTGTTATCCTGGCCCCACACCTCAATCTAAAGAGACAGCTATCGTAATGCTTGCCGATGCGGTAGAGGCAAAAGCGCGCTCTTTAGAAACGGTCACCATGGAAAACCTGGAGAGTCTTTTAGAAGAAACCTTTCAAGATAAAAAAGACTCTCTGCAATTATCTCAATCTAATCTTTCGGAAAGAGAGCTGGCAAAGATCAAAAAAGTTTTTTTGAATACGCTGCTTAGCATCTATCATAAAAGAATAACTTATCAAAAATTACCTTTATCAGGACCGGCAAAACTAAGGTTAAAGAAAAATGAAATTGAAGATTTTGGACTTTAGTGGTTGCAACCAGCAGCTTATTTCTTCACTAGAAAATCTTTATCCCTGTTTTTTTAAAAACTTAAAAAACATTTTTGCTCAAAAACAGGGCCTATCTTGGTTAGTAAGCAATAAAGGCTTTGCTCTTAATCTCTATTTTGTCAATGAAAAGAAGATCACAAAAATAAACCAGGAAATCTTTAACAAAAACCTACCTACCACGGTAATAGCCCTACCAAGTAACCGCCAATTTTTAGATGGCTATATTTTTCTAGGTGACATATACATCTGCAAAGAAGAGGCAAAAAAGCAAGGTTTTAGTATAGAGAGACTTTTTTTACACGGTTTTTTGCATCTTCTAGGTTTTGATCATAAACAACCTGAAGATGAGAAAAATTTTTCTCTGATTGAGGACAAATTATCAGAATGTCTCTCTTAATCTCTCTTATAGATAATTGTTATAATTAAAAGTAAGAATGAACTGGCAAAAACTTATGAAATCTTTCGGATATGCCATCCAAGGAATTATTGATCTTCTTCGCTATGAACAAAATGCCAGAATTCATTTTGTATTTGCCATCTTTGTAGTAATTGCCGCTTACTTGTTAGGCGTTAATTATTTAGAAGCAGCTATTCTTTTTTTTGCTATTGCACTTGTTTTTGTGGTAGAAATTATTAATTCCATCATCGAGAAACTCTTAGATATAGTTCATCCTCAAAATCATCGCTTAATTGCTTATATAAAAGATGCAATGGCTGGCGCCACATTGCTTGCAGCTTTAATTGCCGCGGTAATTGGTTTATCTATATTTTTCCCTTATCTTGCCAGACTTATAAGAAGCTAGCCAAAAATTAAAATTTGTTTTAAAATATAAATTAAATAAAGTAAGATTCTAAGAAAAGGGAGGTAGCATTAATCGCAAAAACTTTATAAGCGGAATAGACGTAGGTAGTCACAAGGTTGCGGTAAGTATTGGCAGTAAAACCGAGATAGGTTTTGATGTAATTGGAATCGGCACTGCTCCTTCGGCGGGTTTAAGAAAAGGCTTGGTAGTAGATATAGAAGAGACTGTCTCGGCTATTACTTCTGCTCTCGAAGAAGCAGAAAGAATGGCTGGTACGACGGTTACGGAAGCTTTCGTCAGCATCAATGGTACCCACATTCAATGTGAATCGTCAAAAGGCATCATTGCTGTTTCTCGCAGTGATGGAGAAATTAGCGAAAACGATGTATTAAGAGTAATAGAAGCCGCAAAGGCTATGCCTACACTCCCAAATAAGGAAATTCTTCACATTATTCCCAAAAACTTTATTGTAGACGGTCAAGGGGGCATTAAAGACCCAGTAGGTATGAGTGGAGTACGCCTAGAAGTAGAGACACAGGTGATTACCGCTTCTGTCAACGCGGTTAAAAATCTTAGTAAGTGTATAAATCAGGCAGGAGTAAGAATTAACGGATTGGTTTATGCACCCCTGGCTTGCTCAAAATTGCTCCTTTCCAAAAGGCAAAAAGAAATAGGTGTAGCCCTGGTGGACATAGGCTCAAATACTACTTCATTAACAGTCTTTGAAGAAGGCGATATTCTTCACACGGTAGTATTACCAATTGGTGCTTCTTATATTACCAATGATATTGCTATCGGCTTACGGACCACATTAGATGTGGCAGAAGTAATCAAATTAAAGTATGGAACAGCCAATCCCGATAAAGTCCCCGAGAGGGCTACCATTGACCTTAGTAAATTTGATAAAAATGAAGATAGTACAGCTGAAACACGCTATATTGCCGAAATTGTTGAAGCTAGATTAAATGAAATTTTTATGATGATCAAAGATGAATTAAGAAAAATTGGAAGAGAAGGATTATTACCTGCAGGTGTAGTATTGACAGGTGGGGGTGTCAAAACTGATTCTATAGTAGAATTAGCTAAAGAAACTTTAAGATTACCCGCTCAGATAGGAATGCCTATAGTAGAAATCTCAGGGATGGTTGACAAAGTTGAAGATCCGATTTACTCTACAGCTATAGGGTTATTAATTTGGGCTAGCGACCAAAAACTTGAAAAAGAAGGTTATAAATTAGGAACAGAATGGTTTTCACAACTTTTAAAAAGCTTTAAAAACTTTTTGCCATAAAGAGGGGCAAGGAGTAAACATATGGATAAAGATAGAGATATCAATATTGCCAAAATCAAAGTTGTAGGTGTGGGCGGCGCAGGTGGTGCTGCCGTTCAAAGAATGATTTCTTCTAAATTAAAAGGCGTCCAGTTTGTAGCTATCAATACCGACGCTCAGGCTTTGGCTTACAATGATGCCGAGATTAAAATCCATATTGGCAAAGAGACCACTCGAGGTTTGGGCGCAGGAGCTGATCCTGAGCTGGGTCGAAAGGCAGCAGAAGAAAATAAAGAAGAGCTTTATGAAGCGCTCAAAAATGCCGATATGGTCTTCGTTACCTGCGGAATGGGCGGAGGTACCGGTACGGGCGCTGCTCCTTTTGTAGCTTCTATTGCCAAAGAATTGGGCGCTTTAACAGTAGCGGTAGTCACTAAACCGTTCTCTTTTGAAGGCGCTCGAAGAAGAAAAGTGGCTGAAGCGGGTATCGAAGAATTAAAAGACAAAGTAGATACCCTAATTACCATCCCAAACGATAGATTGCTTCAGGTTATTGATAAAAAAACATCACTCTTTGATGCTTTCAGCATTGTAGATGATGTCCTGCGCCAGGGGGTACAAGGTATTTCTGATCTTATCACTCTCCATGGGCTTATAAATGTAGATTTTGCAGATGTCCGCACCATTATGTCTGATGCTGGATCGGCGTTGATGGGTATTGGTATTAGCTCGGGAGATAACCGGGCTGTAGAAGCGGCACGGGCGGCTATTGATTCACCTTTGTTAGAACTTTCAATTGATGGCGCAAAAGGTATCCTTTTCAACATTACAGGTGGACCAGACTTAGGGATGCACGAAATTAACGAAGCAGCTAACACTATTACAGAAGCCGCTGACGAAGATGCCAACATTATCTTCGGAGCTATTATTGATGAAGCAATGCAAGGTGAAGTGAAAATTACCGTTATTGCTACCGGCTTCGAAAGTGAAGGAAAATCAGCTTCTAAAAAATCTCTTAGCGGTGTACAAAGAACAAACTATGGATTTGTCTCTAGTAGCAAACCCACAGGCTTTGGTCAGCAAAGCTCAGCTTTTTCAAGTTTTGATTCGGTGGCCAAATCTTATCCAGAAGAAGAGATTGAACCAGAAGGCCCAGAAGATAAAGATAACTCGCAAGACGAGTTAGATGTACCTGCGTTTATAAGAAGAAAATTAAAATAAAAATAAAAAATTATAAAAAATGGCAAAAATAAAAAAGATAAAAAGTCGCCAGATTCTCGACTCACGTGGCAACCCTACAATTGAGACTGATGTAATTTTAGAAGATGGCTCTTTAGGTCGTGCTTCTGTTCCTTCAGGCGCTTCTACTGGTACTCACGAAGCATTAGAGTTGCGCGACGGCGATCCAGAACATTACCAAGGTCTAGGCGTCCAAAAAGCGGTAGAAAATGTTACCGAAAAAATTGCGGAAATTCTTATCGGTCAAGATGCCCGCTTCCAAGATGAGTTAGATAGGGTAATGATTGGTTTAGACGGCACTCAAAATAAACGACTTCTCGGCGCAAACGCAATCCTTTCGGTTTCATTAGCCATTGCTAAAGCTGAAGCTCTGTCTCAAGGACTACCTCTTTTTCAATATCTTGCACAACTCTTTGGTAAAAAAGGCGGTTTCAAAATGCCTGTACCTATGTTTAACATTCTGAATGGTGGCAAGCATTCTTCCTTCAGTTTAGATATTCAAGAGTTTATGGCAGTCCCTCAAGCATCAAGTTTTAAAGAAAATCTAGAATTGGGGGTGAAAATCTTTTCGGCTTTAAACAGCTTGATTCGCGAAAAATCTTTGCCTATAACCATAGGTGATGAAGGTGGTTATGCGCTTTTAAACCAAAATAGTAATCTCGTAGCTTTAGATTTAATTAATACTGCTATCGAAAAATCCTTCTTTGAGCTCCCCAAAAAAGCTGCTATCGCTCTTGATGTAGCCGCCTCAGAGTTCTTTGATGGTAATAAGTATTATCTTAATGTAGAGAAAAAAATTTTGAATCGCGAAGAGATGATTGATTGGCTCATGGGCCTTGTAGAGAAATACCATATAATCTCTCTTGAAGATGCCTTAGATGAGGATGACATTTTAGGTTGGCAGGTTCTTAATGCAAAACTAGGAAATAAAATTCTTATTGTGGGCGATGACTTAATTGCCACCAATTCTGAAAGGTTGGATACTGCTACTGCCAACAAAGCAATCAATGCCACCATTATTAAACCTAATCAAGTGGGTACTTTAAGCGAAACATTAGAAACAATTAGACATGCTAAAGAACGCGGCCTTAAAATTGTTATCTCTCATAGAAGTGGTGAGACAGAAGATACTTTTATCTCTCATTTGGCTGTAGGTGTAGATGCTGATTATATCAAAGCTGGTGCACCCTGCCGAGGAGAAAGAACCGCTAAATACAACGAATTACTAAGAATAGAAGAATTACTCTCCGAAGGTTTTCTGAGCCAACCCTAATTGGTCAATTTGTCAAGATTGTCTAGTTTTTGAAAAAAGATTAGATTGAAAAAAGAAAACAAAAATTCAAATCTTTCTTGTTCTAGGTTTAAAAATTCTTAAATAACAACCTACTCTTTTTGAGAAGGTAAAAACTCTAAACTAAGATTGTTTTTTTATTCAATAAATTAAATCTTTTTAATTTTTAAAAATGATTTAAAAACAAGGAGGGAGGATGACAAAAGAGAATAATCAACTCTTTGATGCAAATGAGACTCAAGTAAAAAGCGGTTCTAAAAAGAAAAAGTGTGATTTTAGTTATTTAGAAAAAGAACTCAAACTGACACCTTTTGCTTTATCAATTATTAAAAAGCGTTACTTACTGAAAAACGCCGAGGGGGAAATTATTGAAACCCCTTTTGAAATGTTTCACCGAGTAGCCCACCATATTGCCAGCGCCGAAAAGTTTTACGGCGCAACCCCCTCGCAAATAGAAAAGATTGAAGAAGAATTTTTAAGAGCTCTTGTTCATCTAGACTTCCTGCCAAATACTCCTACTTTTACCGGTGCAGGCACTAGCATTGGCCAACTCTCTGCTTGTTTTGTTTTACCAGTAGAAGACTCTATGGAGGGAATTTTTGAAGCCATTAAAAATGCCGCCCTTATCCATAAATCAGGTGGCGGCACTGGTTTTTCTTTCTCAAAAATTCGTCCCAAAGGTTCGCGTGTGAGAACAACTTCTGGTGTGGCCTCCGGTCCTGTCTCTTTTATGAAAGCTTTTGACGCTGCCACCGAGACTGTCAAACAAGGCGCAACCCGCCGGGGTGCCAATATGGGGGTTTTAAGAGTTGACCACCCAGATATTGAAGAATTCATTGAGGCTAAAGCTGACGGCAAATCTTTACCTAATTTCAATCTCTCGGTAGCAGTGACAGACAAGTTTATGGAAGCAGTACTCCAAGATACTAATTACGAAATTATTGATCCTCGAACCCAAACTGTTGTTGGCTACAAAAAAGCAAGGGAAATCTTTGATAAAATCGTCTATAACGCTTGGAAAACAGGGGATCCAGGATTGATTTTTATAGATCAGATTAATCGTCTCAACCCTCTTAATCATGCCGAAATTATTGAGGCAACAAACCCCTGCGGAGAACAACCGCTGCCAGCTTTTGGAACCTGTAATTTAGGCCACATTAATCTCGCCCATTTTGTGAAAAATAAAGAGATTGATTGGCAGGGATTAAGGCAAATTACAAGACTAGGGGTAAGATTTTTAGATAATATGCTTGACCTATCCAAATTTCCTCTGCCAGAAGTTAAAGAAGAAGCTCAAAAAACGCGAAGAATTGGACTGGGAATAATGGGTTTTGCCGATATGTTAATAATGTTAGGTATTCCTTATAACTCCGAGGAGGCTCTTAAAACCGCCGAAGAAGTGATGGGTTTTATTAGTAAAGAGGCTGTTAAAACTTCCGAAGAACTGGGTAAAGAACGAGGTAATTTTCCACTTTTTCCTGGCTCTTATTATGAAAAAGAAGGAAAAAAATTTATGCGCAACGGCACAGTTACTTCTATTGCCCCCACCGGCACCACCTCAATTATTGCCAACGTTTCTTCGGGTCTAGAGCCGCTCTTTGCCGTAGCCTTCATCCGTCGTCAAGCAGATATGGAGGTCTTAGACATAAATCCGCTTTTTGAAAAAATCGCTAAAGAGAGAGGTTTTTTCAGTCAGGAGCTTATGAAAGAAGTGGCAAAAAGAGGCAGTATTCAAGAAATGGCCGAGATTCCTGAAGATGTCCGAAGAATTTTTGTAACCGCTCACGATATTACTCCGGAGTGGCATCTGAAAATGCAAGCAGCTTTTCAAAAATATGTAGATGCTGGTATTTCTAAAACCATTAATTTCCGAAACGAAGCCACGGTAGAAGATGTTAAGAAAGCCTATATTATGGCTTATAAATTAGGACTGAAAGGAATTACCATTTATCGTGACGGTTCTAAAGCTAACCAGGTGCTTTCAACTGCTAAAGAGAACGATCATAATCAAAATTCCTTACAAAAAAATAATAAAGAAGAGTCTACTAGCCACTTAGCTACTATCTCGATTCTTAAAAACCCTAACTTTCAACAAAATATTGAAACCGCCAAAGAGGAGTTCAGAATAAAACCACGACCTCGACCCGCAGTAGTCTCGGGTACCACTGAAGAAATACCTACAGGACTCGGAGATCTCTACGTAACCATTAACGAAGATGCCTGGGGACCCTTTGAGGTTTTTGCTCGAATTGGTAAATCCGGGGGTGAAGCCAATGCTCTAACAGAAGCTGTGGGCAGACTCATCTCCTTAGCCTTACGTTCTGGAATTGAAATAAGATCTATTATTAAACATTTAAAAGGTATTCGTGGTTCCGCACCGGTTTGGCAAAACGGTGAGCTTATTCTTTCTGTGCCTGATGCTATTGGCAAGGCTTTAGAAAGGTTTATTAGTCGAAAAAATACTCTCAATTTAAACTTTAATCTTTCAAATAACCTAGAGGGCGGCCAAAATTTCCAAAAACCTCAACCTTCACAAATAGGTTTTAACCCAAATTTTTCTAATCAAAGAGATAATAATGATCCTTCTCTTAATCCCGAAAAAATAACCATCACTTCTACAACTCAACAGGGGATAGAGAATATCTCTAAAAGCAGTTTTTTAGACAGTGATCTCTGTCCGGAATGTGGAGGAATATTAGAACACAGCTCCGGATGCGTTTCTTGTAATACTTGCGGTTACAGTAAATGCTAAATCCTCTTGTCTTTTTTTAAAAATTTTCTGATAATAAAAAGAGGGGGTAAAAATAATGTCTACAGGCAAAATTAAACAACTATGTCTCTTTCTTGGTTTTTTCTTGGGTATAGCTGGTGCTAGTCTTTATCTAATCGCCACCAACAAAACAAGAGCAGATGTTTTAGAAACCGATAAAAAAGAAGAGTGTCTCAAGGCTTTTCAAACAGCGGCAGAAGCAGAAAATGAAGCTAGTAGACTCCACTTTTTTCTCATCGCTATTGAATCTTGCCCCACTACTTGCGACGAAAAACTCAAAGAAGAAATTCTGGGCTTTGGAAGTGCTTCTCAGGTAGATAGCAATCTCTCTAAAGAAAAAAAAGCTAAGAATATAGAAGAACTATTTCGAAAAAACCTCTGTGATTTTAAATAAAATTTAGTTTTAGGGATTTTCTAAAAAATACTTTCGGAAAAATTCAAAAATAAGAATTTTGTATTTAAAAAATATAAAAGCTTAAAAATCTTTTTAAAAAAAGATTTAAATGTTTCTCTATAAATCTAAAAAGCATAAAAAATAGGGAAGCCGCAGCTTTCCCTATTGACTAATAAATTAAAGTCCTCTGAGAGCAAAACTTCTATTGAAGGGTATTATGTCACGCTTTACAGAAAAAAGAGGGTAGAAATACTTGCTTTTCGTATAAACGACGATCTCGCTTAAACAAAGGGGTTCATATAAAGCTATCGCTGCTGATTTATCAGCCTTTATTAGGAAAAAGGTCAACATACAAAATTGCCAAAGTTGCGCTGGCCCAACAATAACAGTCCGTTTATGCACTCTTTTAGTCCGCATCATCTTATACAAATCGAAAGCCTTGTCAGCAAATTTTCTAGGATTCACCATTCCGTCGTTCACAATATAAATTCTTCGCAAATCCTTCAAATGTCCGCGTCCTTCTTGAATCACAAACTTTACCTTTTCATCCTCAGTTGTCAAATCTTTCAAACAAGGAGATTCTGAAGAAAGAGGGTTTTTAAGTATTTTTCCCAAACGATCAAGAGAGATACTAGTATCTACCACTGTTACAAAAGCATTCAATCTTTCTTCAAATACAGCTACCGATAAGGAAAATGGGAAACGTCTTCTTAGCTCCATAAACAGTTCGATGAAAATATAGATATAAGGGAAAAAAACACATTCTTCCTCTATATCGATATCGAACTTAATAAGAATAGCTTTACCATCTGGCCAATGAATGGCTGATTTTTTGATTACTTCAGAAGTTCTAATTAAATCACCAAAGGTCCCTTGTGAAAGATCAAAAAGCTCCAAAAGAACCCCTTTCTTGGTTTCAGTAGCTCGCCACATTTTTCTCTCCTCGCCTCTGCCTGCCTCAACGAAGGAGTTAAAACCTTCAGTTGTTAAGGTTCAGGTCTTACGGGAAGCAAGCTAGCTATTTGGTAATAGTAGATCAAACCATAAATAACCAACTTGCTTCCCGTAAGAGAATGAGTTTTTAATGCCCAATATAAATTATATTAAATATAAATCTTGTCAAGATATAAAAATCAGCTTTCCAAAAATTATTTAAGAATTTTGAAAAACCCTACAGAGAGATTTTTTATTCTTTTCTTCTAAATAAAGTTTTTGGCTAGATTTAGATTTTATTAGTAAAAGGTTGGAATTAAAAAGAAGCAATTTCTGGATAGCAAAGATTGGCAAAAAATTTCTTGCTCTAAATCTTCCCAAAAATCATTTTTTAGGATAAAATAAGACTATGTATATTAACCTTTTGAGTCTAACCCTACTAGGAATAATTTCTAGACTCATTCCTCATCCCCCCAATCTTACCGCAATGACCGCTATCACTCTCTTTGCTGCCGCCCGAATAAAAAGTCGGTGGGCCATATTTGTACCAATCGGGTCATTATTTGTTTCTAACCTATTCTTAGCAATAATCACTAGAAACATTTCCTATATTTTTTATTTCTCTCAAATTTATGTAGCTTTTGCCTATTTAGTCATTTTCTTTTTGGGCCTTACTTTAAGAAAAAGAAAAGAGTGGTTTCCCATTGCAATCATTGCTCTTTGGTCATCTATAATATTTTTCCTTATAACTAACCTGGGTGTGTGGCTTGAACCAAATTCTTTTTATCCCAAAACTATATCCGGACTTATAAGTTGTTATATTGCCGGCCTACCTTTTTTGCGAAATGCCTTATTGGGCGATGTGCTTTTTAGCTTGCTTGTCTTTAAACTTGCCGAAATAAAATTAGCATTCTTGCCAAAGATTTTAAAAAGAATAACTTAATAAAACAAGGAGAAAAAATGGAACACTGGACAGATGCCGATTTTCAAAAAAAACTCTCAGAAGCTCAAAAACCGGTAGTAGTAGACTTTTTCGCTCCCTGGTGTGGACCTTGCCAAATGATGGCTCCAGTCTTTGAAGAAGTGGCTAAAAATTACAGCAATCGGTTTATTTTTGTAAAAGTCAATGTAGACGAAAATCCCAAAACTGCCTCTTTATATCAGATTATGGGCGTTCCCACCATTATTGTTTTCGAAAACGGCAAAGTCAAAAAAGAGATCTCCGGCTATCTAGGAAAAGCAGAGTTAGAGAAGTTTTTGGAGTAGCTTAAAAGTTAATTTTAATTTAAAAAGAATGATTAAGATCCTCCAGTTTGGTGATCTCCATTTAGGAATGGAAAATTTTGGAACCATTGACCCTCAAAGAGGGTGGAATAGCCGTTTTCTAGACTTTCTAGAAACACTGGATCAAATTATTGAGATTGCGCTTTCTAATAAAGTAGATATAGTGATTTTCAGCGGTGATACTTACAAAACCGCCAATCCCACTCCTACCCAAGAAAGGGAGCTTGCAAAAAGACTAAATCGACTTATAAAAAACCAGATTGAGACCCTTTTACTTGTGGGTAACCATGATCTACCCCTTTCTCCAACAAAAGCCAATGCCTTAGATGTTTTTTCAGCTTTAGAGGTTGAGGGCCTTTATGTAATCAGAAAACCAATGCTTTTTCAATCCCAGAAAACCCCTTTGCAAATTTTGGCTATTCCCTGGGTTAACAAAAACTTTCTTCTTTCCAATCTTAAAGACGCCAACTGTATTAACGAAACTGCTATTTCTTTGCTTACGAATATTTTTAACGACTTACTAGATAAAGCAAGAAAAAATCAAAAACCAACCATTGCCTTAATTCACGGCAGCATAGAAGGTGCTATTTATCCCAATCTTCAAAGCACCCTTTATAGCGAAGAATTACTTTTTCCTAAGAACTGGTTTTTCAGCGAACCCATTCTTTATACAGCTGCTGGCCATATTCACAAATCTCAGCTTATTACCCCCTCAGAAATCCTTACCCGAAAAAAACTCTTACCTTTTTTTGAAAAACCCCAACTTTTAAAAGAAAAAGCAATTTTTTATTCCGGTTCACCGGATTTCATTGATTTTGGTGAAGAAGGAGAAATAAAATGTGTAGCCCTTATTAGCGTGGACGAAAAAACTAAAAATATCTATCTCAAACTTGAAAAACTATCTATCAAAGAGTTAAAAACAGTAGAAATAAAACTAGATAAAGAAACCGATCCTACCCAAGAAGTGATAGAGCAGATCAAAAAAGAAAAAATTACCAATACTATTTTAAGATTAAAAATTACTGCCACCGAACATCAAAAAAAACTTTTTAGAGAAACTGCTCTTTTGGAAGTAGTAAAAGAGTGCTATTTTTATGCAGGTATTAATTGGCAGATAGAAAAAACTGAAAGCAAAAAAATTTACAATCTAGAAGCAAAAACCGATGAGGAGCTTTTAAAAATTTACCTAAAAAGGAAAAAGCTCTCGCCAAAAACTATAGAAAAGCTTATAAAAATTTATAAAGAGTATTGTTCTAAGGATGTATCCTAAACTTTTAAGATTGGAAAATTTTCTTTCTTACAGTCAACCTACTGAGCTTAACTTTGATCTTTTCGATCTAGCAGTACTTACAGGAAGAAACGGTGCAGGTAAATCCAGCCTTATTGATGCTCTTACTTGGACTATTTGGGGCAAGGCGCGCTATAAAAGTGATGATTTCTTAGTCAGCCACAATAAAGAGTACACTCAAACTGAGGTCATCTTAGCTGAAAACGAAAAACAGTATCGTATTCTTAGGTACCACAAAAAAGGTAAGAATCCTAAAACCTTCCTAGAATTTTTTGTGAGCAGCGATGGAAAACACTGGCAAAGCTTAACAGAAAAAACCATTAGACTAACCGAGGCAAAAATTGTTGCCACTCTAAAATTACCTTATGAGGTATTCAGCAATTCTTGCTTACTTCGGCAGGGTAAAGCCGATGAATTTACCATCAAAACCCCCAGCGAGAGAAAGGCAGTGCTTTCGGAATTATTACTACTTTCAGAATGGGACAGAAGGCAGGAAATTCTTAAAGAAGAAGCCAGAGCAGAAGAAGTTAAGTTTCATTCTTTAGAAATCAGTATTGCTAATTTAGAAAAAGAGAAAGAAGATAGCGCGCTCTTAAAAAAAGAGCTAAAAGCTACTGAAGAAAGACTAGAAAAAATAGTAGAAAAAAAGAAAGAGCTTGAAAGAAAAATAAAAAAGCTTCAAGAAATCAAGATAGAGCTCAGCGGACTAATAGCTGAGAAAAATCGTCTGGCAAATCAATACAACGAGCAGGCAAATCGGCTTAAACTCTATTTTCAGGAACAAGAAGAATTAAAGAATGCTATTTCTAAATTAATACAAGCCCTCAAGCAAAAATCCCAGATCAAAAATGATTATGAACGTTGGTTAACGGTTAACAAAGAACTTGCTCAACTTAATAAAGCCAAAAAAGAATTTGACAATTTAAAAAATCGCGAAAAAGAACTCTGCCAACAAAAAGAGCTTATTACCGAAAGACTAAAGACGCTACTCTTTGGTCTTGACGAGCAGATTAAAACCGAAGAGACAGATCTTAAAAGAAAAATTGCCGAAATTAATAGTATCGTCCGCTGCCCAACTTGTTATCGAGAATTTCGTTCCATAAAAGAAAAAGAAGAGACTAAAAAGCTGTTAGAAAAAGAGAGCTATTTAAAGATTCAAAAATTAAGAGAAGAAATAGAAAAAATCAAAAAAAACGAACAAATAAAGAGAGCAAGAATAGAAGAGGAACTAGAACTTCTTAAGAAAAAGTTTGAAAAATTAGCATTTAACTCTTCTTACTATGAAAATTTGGAGGCTGAATCTATTCAGCTAGCAGAAAAAAGTAAGCTTTTTCAGGATATTGAAGCTTTAGAAAAAACCCTTCTTGAAAAAAAGACTAGGCTCTCATCTTTGTCTTCAGAAATAGAAAGAACAAAAAAAGAATTAGAAAAAATTAAAACTCAGGGATTTTCTCTAAAAGAGGCAATTGAAAAGCAAGAAAAAGACCTAAAGCCATTAAAACAACTGGAAACCGAAGCAGAAATTCTCTTAGAAGATGAACAAGCAACAAGAGAGAAAAGGGTTTTGCTTTCTTCGCGACTCCTAGAGTCGCAAAAAAGAGAAGAGCAATTAAAAAGACTCAAAGAAGAAGCTACTTCTACTAAAGAGAAATTAAGTGACTTAAAAATTCTCAGTGATGCTTGCGGCAGAAGCGGCATTCAGGCAATGATTATCGAGGAAGCCATACCTCTTCTCGAGGAAAAAGCTAACATGTTGCTAAATAATTTAAGTGATGGTATGCTTTCTCTCAACATTGAGACTGAGAAAGAAAAAAAAAGCGGTGAGGGTCTTATTGAAACCTTAGAAATTATTGTTTCCGATTCTATGGGTAGCCGACCCTATGAATTATTCTCTGGGGGTGAAGCCTTTAGAATTAATCTAGCAATCAGATTGGCACTTTCAATGCTTCTTACAGAGAGGCTAGGTTCTAAAGTAGAGTTTTTGATTATAGACGAAGGTTTTGGTAGTCTTGATTTACAGGGAAGAGAAGCATTGATCAATACTTTGCAAATCATTAAAAAATATTTTCAAAAAATAATTGTCATTACTCACATAGATGAGCTCAAAGAAGCGTTTCCAACAGAGATCCAGGTTACGAAAGAAGCTGCGCAAAGCCGGCTTACTTTCCTCAAGCACGCCGGCAGTTTATAACTCTCAAGGTCTTCCGGCCAATCTCAAAACCGCTGATCGTCGTCATCCACTCATTACCATAACTTTTATAATTCTGGGTATCCTTGCAATGCTTTCTTTCTCCGGTTTGGGTCTTTTAGTAAAAAACTCTGCTTCAAATGCTCCTTTCGTAGAAATTACCCCATTATCTTCACCTTCCACTTCTCCCTCAATAACTCCCAGTCCTACACCCTCAGCAACAGAGCCCCAAAGTCAAAAAACTAGCAAAAAAGAAAAAAATAATCTCTCAAGATCAAAAATCCCTGTCTTAATGTATCATCACATACAAGACGTTCACACAGAAAACTGGATAGAAAAAGATCTTTCGGTTAGTATTTCAAATTTTGATCTGCAAATGGCTTTTCTTAAAAAAGAAGGTTTTCAAACCATTAAACTTCTTCATTTGGTCCAAAATGATTTTTCAAATTCTAAACCTATTGTTATAACTTTTGATGATGGCTATAAAGATGTCTATGAAAACGCTTATCCAATTATGAAAAAATATGGTTTTCGTGGTACACTCTTTGTGATTGATAAACTGATTGGTGCCCCGGGCTATGTCAATTTAGCTATGCTTAAACAACTCGCCAAAGAAGGTTGGGAAATAGGTGGACATAGCCGAACTCATAGAAACCTAACTAATTTAGAGCCAGAGGAGCTAAGTAAAGAAATTTTTCTTACAAACTATATAAATAGTCCTGTCTTTGCCTATCCCGCTGGAAAACACAATGAAACTGTAAGAAATTATTTAAAAGACGCTGGTTTTGTAGCAGCAGTAACCACAGAATCAGGTTTTTATCAACCAGGCGATGATCCTTTAGCTATAAAAAGAATTCGCATAAAAGGAGGTGATAGCATTGAACGTTTTGCAAAAAAAGTTTTGGCAACAAAAGACCCGTCTAGATAAAGCTTTAAAAAGTCTTTTACCTCAGATAAGTAGGAATAAAATCCAGTCCTTGATAGAAGAAGGAAAGATTTTGGTAGATGGTAAAAAAATTCAAGACCCAAGCTTTAAAGTTCGTCCAGGTGTCTCTCTTACTATTTTTCTTCCAGAAGAAACCAAACAGCAGGAAGGCAAATATTTTATAACTATTCAGCCATTAATTCTCTATGAGGATGATTATTTACTGGCAATTAATAAACCGCCAGGTTTGGTAGTTCATCCGGCTGCCGGCCATAAAGAGGATACTCTTGTCGATTATTTACTAAAAGAAAAACCTGAGATCGCCGAAGCGGTTTACGATAAAAAAAATCCTGTCTCTTTGTTAAGGCCAGGGCTTATTCATCGATTAGATAAAGATACCTCTGGTGTAATAATCATTGCCAAAAATCAGCAAGTGCTTAAAGAAATGGCCAAAAAGGTGGAAAAAAGACAGATCCAAAAACATTATCTCTCTCTTCTTTTAGGCGAGCTTAAAGAACCCATTCTTTTAAATAAGCCTCTTGCAAGAGAAAAAACCAATCGTTTCAAGATGGCTATTAATAAGAACGGTAAAGAAGCGATTACTTATTTTTTTCCTGAAAAAATTTTTTATTTTAAAAAAACTCCCTTGACCCTTGCTAATATCCAACCTTATACTGGCCGCACCCATCAAATAAGGGCACATGCACTTTTTCTTAATTTGCCAGTTCTAGGTGATAAACTCTATTCTACATCTTTAAGCCAAAAAATTAGCGAAGAACTGGGTGCTAAAAGACAACTTCTTCATGCTCAAAGTCTTATCTTTAAACACCCTGTAACTAAAAAAGAGCTGGTCATTACCGCCCCTCTTCCTAAAGATTTTTCCGATATCATGAAAAAAATCGATAAAACAGAGAACAAATAAGACTAATAATTGGTTTATGGGTTGACCGGCAGGCTTTTTTTGTGCTTAACTTAAGAAAGATGAACGAAAAGAAAGCACGCATTACTATTACTTTACCGAAAGAAATGCTTGAAGCGATCGATCGTCGTATTGATCGTGTATTTTTTAAAAACCGTTCCCATACCATTGAATGTCTACTTGCCCAAGTTATTGGTTTTCAAGCGGTTCGTCAAGCTGTCATTCTTCTCGGTGGCAAAAACGCTGAGAAGAAAGTGGCTATCCTGGCTGATATCTTACAGATCCTCAAAAAAACAGAAGTAAAAAATCTCTTAATTATTACAGGTAAAGCCGAACCAGAACTGAACCAGAAATTAGAAGCTTATTCTTTTAACGGTTTCTCCACACGGTTCGCCTCTTCAGATAGGGGCAGTGGCGGCGCCTTAAAAGAACACCACGAGCTTATCAGTACCGCTGGCCCTTTTTATGTTTTTAACACTAGCATTTTTCCCAAAAAGCTAGATTTAGAAAAAATGGCTAAATTCCACCACAAAATGGGCAGAGTGGCCACAGTCTATCAGGTAGACGCAAAAGAGAATGAGGTTTATGTCTTTGAACCAGAAATTTTAAGATATATACCCAACAGAGAGTTTGTTCTTTTAGAGAAACAAGTATTACCTGAGCTTTTTAAAAACAGGTTGGCAATCTTATTTCCGAAGGATATAAAAATATGATTAAGAAGTATGGAATACTTATCAATCTCGTATTTATCCTAGTAGTTTTAGTAATTGCTATTTTAATTGATATTCCAAAAGGCCCAAACTTGCGAATTGGTTCTTTTTTTAGGGAATTTAAGATCCATAGAGGATTAGATCTCCAAGGGGGAACTTCACTGCTTTATATAGCTGATCTCTCTAAAATCTCTGAAAAAGAACGGTCACAAGCAATTGAGGGAGCTATTGATATTATTCGTAAAAGAGTTGATGGTTTAGGTGTTACTGAACCTGTAATTCAAGCTACGAGTATTGGTGACAAACAAGGAATTATTGTAGAACTGCCAGGTATCCAAAATGTAGAAGAAGCAATTAAACTACTTGGAGAGACAGCCCAATTAAAATTTATTACTGAAAACGGTCAAGAAGTTTTGACAGGTAAAGAGCTGAGAAGAGCTTCGCTTGCTTTTTCGCCGGCGGGTGGTGGACAAAGTCTGCCTGAAGTAAATTTAGAATTCAATGATGAAGGAAGAGAAAAATTTGCTACTGCTACTAAAGAGAATCTGGGTAAAAGAATCATCGTCATTCTTGATAATCAGATCATTACTGCTCCGGTTGTTCAGAGTGTAATTACTGATGGTCGTGCTCGAATTACTGGTAATTTTACCGTAGAGGAGGCGCGCAAATTGACTCTTCAGTTAAATAGCGGTGCTCTGCCGGTGCCTTTAACACTAGCTGAACAACGCAATATTGGAGCCACTTTAGGAGACAAGCCCCTTAAAGAGTCCGCAATTGCAGGGCTTCTGGGTATTCTTCTTGTAATGCTCTTTATGGTCATCCATTATAAGCTACCAGGCCTTTTGGCAAATATTGCCCTTGTTATTTATACCGCTATAGTACTTGCTCTTTTCAAATTTATTCCGGTAACCCTCACACTTGCTGGTGTAGCTGGTTTTATTCTCTCTGTAGGAATGGCGGTGGATGCCAATATTTTAATTTTTGAAAGAATGCGGGAAGAGTTACGAAAGGGCAAAATACTAACCGTGGCTATTGAAGATGGCTTCCGCCGAGCCTGGAGCTCTATTCGAGATTCGAATGTCAGTTCCATCATCACCTGTTTGATCCTTATCTGGTTTGGTAGCGGTTCAGTCCGCGGTTTTGCGGTTACTCTACTTATTGGCATCCTGGTTTCTATGTTTTCAGCAATTTATGTTTCTCGAGTCTTCTTAAGACTTGCAGCCAAAAACAACAAAGTAGCTAATCTTTTAAGGATTTAAAAATGAATTTCGTCAAAAATAGACTCTATTTTTATATTCTCTCACTTCTAATCATCATTCCTGGCATAATCGCCCTCTTTCTCTTTGGTTTAAGACTTGGTCTAGATTTTACTGGAGGAGCAATGATAGAGCTTGCTTGGCAAGGAGACCTTCAAACCGAAGAAGCAGTAAAAGAAATTCAAAGTATTGGCAAAAAAGAGATCTTGGTACAATCTGCCGGCGAAAAAGCCGTGATCGTAAAAATTGCCAGCAAAAACCAAGAGGAAGCAAAGAATCTTGCTGAAGAGATTAAGAAAAATCTTGCCAAAAAAGCAACCAGTATAGAGGAAAAAAATTTTGCCTTGGTGGGTCCTACTGTAAGTAAAAACCTGCAAACAAAATCAATTAAGGCAGTGATTCTTGCCAGTCTAGGAATCATCTTTTATATTGCCTTTGCTTTTCGAAAAGTGGAAAAACCCGCCTCGCCCTGGCGTTTTGGTATAGCCGCAATTATTGCTCTGATCCATGATCTACTGGTGGTTTTAGGGATATTTGCTATTTTGGGCCGTTTTTTTGCGTGGGCAGAACTAGATGCGATGTTTATTACCGCCCTCCTCACCGTTTTAGGATTTTCAGTCCATGACACAATTGTAGTTTTTGATAGAATCCGAGAAAACCTCAGGCTTTATCCGCAAAAACCTTTTGAGGAAGTGGTTAATAGCTCTTTGCTCCAGACCCTTTCTCGTTCTATTAATACTTCGTTAGTGGTAATTATTACTCTTCTTGCCCTTTTTATTCTGGGCGGGGAGACCATAAAAGGCTTTATCTTGGCACTACTTATAGGTATTATCTCGGGCACTTATTCTTCAATCTTTAACGCCTCTCTACTTATTGTCTCGTGGCAAAAGTTTATAGAGAAAAGAGCGCTCAAAAAGAGTGGCGATCTTTGAGCAACATAAACATAAAAAAGAGACCAAAACTGTCAAAGAGTTGGCTTTACAAGTAGGTTTTGATCTGGTTGGGGTTACTAAAAGTCAAGCTATAAAGCCTGCGATTTTACAATTAAAAAGATTTATTCAAAAAGACAAAAAGGGTAGACTGGCCTATCTTCAAAAAAGCCTAGAACAAAGAAGCAATCCTCAGAAAATTTTACCTTCAGCCCGGTCAATAATAGTAGTAGCTCTCAATTATTATCAACCCCAAAAACCAGAAATAAACGAGATCAGTATTTATGCCTACGGTAAAGATTACCATAAGGCAATGGGCAAAAAATTGAAAAAATTTTTGAAAAAACTAAAAGAACAATTTCCTCAAAATCAATTTAAGGCTTATGTAGACTTTGGTCCGGTGCTTGAACGGGCATATGCTTGTCTAGCAGGACTAGGACATTTAGGTAAAAATCGTGCACTTATCACTAAAGAATTTGGCAGTTGGGTCTTTTTGGGAGTAGTAATTACTGACCTAAACTTAATGCCTGATAAACCAACAAACACAGGTTGCCCTAAGGATTGTCAAATTTGTATAAAAAGTTGTCCTAATAAAGCCTTAAGCAAGACTGATTTTGATTTTCGCCGTTGTCTTTCTTATCTTACTACGGTAGAAAGAAAAAAAGTAAAGGTAGGCAACAAAGAATTCTGGTGGGGGTGCGACATTTGTCAACTCGTCTGTCCCTTGAATAAAAAGCGTCAAAAACTAACCAAAGAAAAAGAGTTTTTAAATCTTTCTTTAGAACTTCCCCAAAAATATCTTGATTCTAAAGATTGGCAGAAGATCGCTGAAAAAATGTCGTCTGAAAAACCTTTATTTTAAAAAATTATCTATGATAATATAGAAAAGAATTATGTTTGTAGCTATTCTAGGTTTCATATTGGGAGTCATCATTGGGATGAGCACCAAACTCTCCATTCCGCCAGAACTGGCTCGTTATAGTGCTGTTGCCCTTCTTGGTGTTTTAGATTCAATATTAGGAGCCCTCAAGGCAGACTTAGAAAAAAATTATAAACAGGTAGTCTTCTTGACGGGGTTGCTTACTAATATGATTTTGGCAGGGGTGATTACTTATATAGGAGATAAGCTCTCCCTTGATCTTTATTTAGGTGTCATTGTGGTCTTTTCCATTAGAATCTTTAATAATCTGGCAGGTATTCGTTATTATCTTTTGGATCATTGGATTCTTAAGAAACCCAAAAAATAAAAATGGCCAAAGTAGGGCGCCTACTCCTAATAGAAGGTCGAGTTCAGGGAGTCTTCTTTAGACATTCCTTAAAAGAAATTGCCCAAAAAGAAGGAGTCTGCGGCTGGGTCAGAAATACTGCTGATGGTAAAGTAGAGGCATGGCTAGAAGGGGAAGAGAGTGCGGTTATAAATGTAATTAACTGGGCAAAAATTGGCCCTCCTCTTGCCAAAGTTGAAAAAATCACAGTCACCGACATAGAAAGACTTAGGGACTATTCAGATTTTCAAATCCGAGAATATTAAATTTTAGGGAACAAGACTACAACCGGAGCAAGCCTCAGCAAGAGTGGCTTTTATAAGGCTAGCAGTAGACTCTTCTCCAGCTTGAATTTTTTTGTACCACAATTCATTAAATCTTTTAATGGTGCCAGGATAATTTTTCTCATTACGCCACCAAACTTCTCCTACTGCCTGATAGTATTTATAAACATCTTTGCTGGAATAAAAGGCCTCATAATCAAGAGGAATGTTTATAGAGAATGGATCAATGTTATGATCCAAAAAGCGTTCAGTTATGGAAATTACGCCTTTTGCTTGCAGGCGATCCATTATTAAATCTGCCGTAGCTACAGCAATGCCCTCCTCATAAGGCACTGGCAAAAGAATAGCTAAACCATGAAAAGCATGAACAATCTCATGAATAATGGTATTGACATCCTGAAATGAGTTTTTGCTAAAGCTTTTAATGCGAATATCAATTTCCAAACCCGAAGGCCCATTAGAAATGTAGGTTTCTCCAACCGAACCTTCGCGGGAAAAACTATCAACAAAGGAGATAGTAATCTGGTGTAAGAGGTAGGGAAAAGAAAAAAGGGCTTCAATCTCTGAGTAAGCAGCTTCTACGAGCTCTCTTACTTCGGCCTTGTCCTTTTCGATATCACGTTGAGTACGTTTCTGAAAAGAGAAGAGAGGCGGACGTCTTCTTAGCTCTTCCAGTTCTTTAGCATTAGCCGACAGTTGAGCTTCCTGTTTACGAATCTTTGCCTCTTGGGCCTTAATTTCGGCTAGTTTAGCAGCCAGTTCCTTTTGGGCGCTATCAAGCGCCTGTTTTGTATTCTCAAGATCTTTATTAATCTTTTCAAGTTCTTCTGTTTTTTGTTTTAAAATAGACTCCTGTTCCTTTATCTTAGCCTGCCCAACATCTATCAAACCTTCAGCCAGCGATTTATCTAAAAGAAGCTCTTCAAGTTGGCGATTCCGTTCAGTAAGTAAAGCTTCTTTCCTGGTAAGAGCTTTATGTTGAAAATAAATAAAACCGCCAGAAACAAGAACCAAGCAATTCAGAAAAATAACCAAAGCCACCAAAATCTTTACAACAATTTGAGGGGAGGGGGGAGGGGTTGGTTTTAACATCTTTTTAATTTTAACAATTTAATAAGAAAATATAAATAATTTACATTATACGACATTATGAAAAATTAAAAAGTGAAACCAGAAACAAAAAGCAAAGTTTTTTGAAAATAATATAAAAAACTTATTAAGTCTGTGTAAAAAAGAGGGGAAACTAAAAATCTTAGAAAAAAATTAAAAAGGTTTATAAAAAATAAAAAAATTAAAAAGAGAAAAGAAAAAATGGAACCCTTGTTTAAAACAGAGGATTGTAAAAATTTATCAGCATAAGTCTTGTTGTTGGTTAGCCATTTCTTTAAAAAACTGGAAAAACCCCATGAAACAAAATGTCAGACAATGTATCTTATATGACATTTTAGAGCACCTTAAAAGATTATAACCCTTTTTACATTTAACAAACTGGGGCTTTAAAGCCTTTTTATGGTGCTAATTATTAAAAATTATTTATCTTTCTCAATTAAAAGTAGGGGGCGGTATTTATTTTTTAGATATATAAATTAAGAAATTAATATAAACAGAGATTCCTAATCTAAAATTTTAAAAAAGGGGAATTTGCGTTTTTCCTTATATATTATAAATATCTAATGAATATTATCGGACTATTTATAAAGTTAATACTAAAAAGAGCCTCAAGAGAAAAAATTAAAAAACTCCCCTCTTCTCTATTCTAAAAAGACTGACCTTGCCTAAATTTTCAAGACAAAAACAAAAATTATAAAATTTTAGGAGGTCTTGAAAATAAAGTTAACGTCGTATAATCTAGAGAAGGTATTAAATTAGCATCCTCCTCTCTTATAATTTACCCACCAAGTCTAGTCCAGGCTTTAAGGCTTTTTTCTCTTTTGTCCAGCTTGCCGGACAAACATTACCAGGATGTTCTCTAACGAACTTAAAAGCGGACAACTTTCTAAGTAGCTCCTTAGAGCTTCTTCCTACAGAATTATCATTAACCTCTATACCTACCAGTTTTCTATCTGGATCAATAATAAATGTACCTCGAAGAGCTACTCCCTCCTCTTCTAGATATACCCCAAAAAGTTTAGCAATTTTGCCGTTCTGATCGGAAGCCATAGGAAATTGAATCTTAGCAACTCCTGGCGAAGTATCATGCCACGCTTTATGAACATAAACACTATCGGTACTTATGCTAATAATCTCGGCTTGCTCTTTTTGAAATTCTGGATAAAATTCAGCCAACTCTTCCAATTCTGTAGGACAAACAAAAGTAAAATCTCCGGGATAGAAAAATAGAATCACCCATTTACCCGCATATTGCGATAGCTTTACGGTTTCTATTGTCTTGTGTCTATAAACAGGAAACTCTAAATCAGGTACAACCTCACCAATACGCATATTACCTCCTTCCTTGTTAAAACTTATACTTTTTTAGTATAAATTAGTATAAATTTATTTTCAGTTAATAATCAATCTTGAAAAACAATCAAAAGCTGGGATTATGGGTATTTTAATACTCCCCTTCTCCAGAAACTTTAATCTTTATCTTTTAACTTCACCACCTCGTCGGGTTTAATAGTCTGCCAATCCGGTGAATTATTCTGGGCTTCTTTTGGTTTATTTTCTGGCTGATCTTGATCTTTTTGCAAATTATTCTCTACGTCGTCCTGCTTTTTAACCTTTTTGCTTATTTCGAAGATAGTTTTTTTTAAATCATCAAAATCAATCCTGGGATTAGATTTACGAGGACTAGAAAAGCGTTGCTCTGAAACCCTTTCTTTAGAAATATTCTTAAGAATGGGGATAAGAAAATCACCAGCAGGAGTACCATCTCTAAGATAGTATTTCACTGCAAAATACCATTTTTCTCCTCCCTTTTTTGCCACTTCCCTATAATGAAGTCCTTTAATAAGGTTCTTGGGTAGCGGTCTTTGTGGAGGTTCTACCTCTTCTTGCTTCACATCCTCTTTTTTGACTTCCAAATTGGCTAATTGATTTTTTGAAGAAGTCTCTCCCCCATCACCTATCGCCTGTTCTTCGGAAGACGCTTGATTTAGAAAGGCTTCTTGTTTGCCTTGAGAAAAGTCTTTCTCTTTTTTTTCAGGCTCCAAAGAGTTAACCTTCGCGCTTTCTGCTTGCTCCTTCATCTGCATTTCTTCTTCTAAGATTTTTTTCTGATAAGGAGCCACTACCAAAGGAGGAGCTGTGCGCTTATTCCATTCCGCAATTTCTTCTTCTACTTTTTCTCTTGGTACACCATATTTTTCCCTGCTTAGGGCAATGATTTTTTCCTTAAAATTGGTCTTGTTCTTAAGGTAAACAGGCGGTAAGGTAACCGCTGAAAATGGTTGTTTAGTAAGCCCATCAATCGAAAGTTTGACATAAATGTGGTAAAGATCAAGATTAATAAGATCATTCGCTGTAAAAACTGGTGTAAATTCTTTTTCTAAGAAAGGCGCATCACCCGGACCTACTCGAAAACAAATAAGTGTGCCTACATTGCCAAAAACCGCCTCTCTTACTTCTTCACTCATCTGAGCAATATATTGATTAGCCAAAGTTAAAGAAAGCTTATATTTCCTAGCCTCGGAAAGAATAGTAGCAAAAGATTCGGTGGCAAAATTTTGAAACTCGTCCACATAAAGAAAACAATTTCGTCTTTGCTCGAAAGGAATATCTGCTCTGGACATTGCGGCAAGTTGAATTTTGGTAATAAGCATTGCCCCCAAGAGCGCTGAATTATCCTCGCCAATTTTACCCCGAGAGATATTTATAAGCAAGATTTTTTCTTCATCCATAATTTTCCGAATATCTATTGTAGACCTTGATTGACCTACAATGTTTCTAATGGTGGTTGTAGACAAAAATTGACCCACCTTGTTCTGAATAGGAGCCACCGCTTCGGTGCGAAACTGCTGGGGGTACTGTTCAAACTCATTCTCCCAGAATTCTTTAATCACCGGATCCTTTATATTTTTTACTATTTCCAAGCGATAGTGTTTCTCGGCAAGCATTTTAGGAATACTTAGCATAGTAGTTCCTGGTGTCTCTAAAAGCGCCAGGACAGTGTTTCTTAAAATATACTCAAGACGAGGACCCCAAGAATTACCAAAGATCTTTTTAAAGATCCCCACAAAACCTGAAGCCACAATACTTCTTAAATCCTCCTGTACAGACTCCAAAAGATTAAAACCAATCGGATATTCGCGATCCGAAGGGTCAAAAAGAATTACATCATCTACTCTATATTCTGGGATACACTCAAGAATATGGTCAATAGTCTCACCGTGAGGATCAACAACAATCACGCCTCTACCTTCGGCTATATCATCAATTGCCATGTTTTCAAGGAGGGTAGATTTACCAGTGCCTGACTTACCAATCACATAAATATGTCTTAAACGATCCGCGATTTTTATACCAAAAACTTCTTCCTGATTACGAAAATCAGTACTACCAATAAGAGTAATCTCCGTACTGGGTACTTTATCGGCTAGAGGCAGGTTAGGAGGTGGCTCGGATTTTTTCGCACCCGCCCAAACAATATTTGGCGTCTCCACGGTAATGGAAGGAAAATGATAAAGTGAGGCTAACTCTTTTATATTAAAAATCATCCCTTTATCAAGAAATAACCTGGCCTGATAAAGCAGCCAGAACTCCTGATCATCCACATAGACATTGCCCACTAAAAGATTATTGAGGTTGTTAGTATTAAATTGATTGTAAGCGCCAACTGTAGCGTTCAGATTGGCTTTTGCTTTAAGAAGATCAGGTGCTATGGCAATAATCCTTAACTTCGTAGAAAATCCTAATTTAGTAATTTTTTCTTCCACCCCCTTTAAGGCCTCTTCAATAGGTGCCGGTAAAGAGACCTGGGAAGATTTTTCAACTGTTGCAGTAGCCCGAGGACGGTTAAAAAATGCTGCCAGCATCTCTAGAAAAAGATTAAGCAAGAAAACAGAGGTTGTCTTTAAGATTTTCTTAAAAAGAAAACCGGTGTAACCCCTTCTACCTGAACGAATCCGCTGTACCTCGGCAATTCCTGCCTCTTGCCAAGCTTCACTTTCTGGCCGAATAATAGTTTGAATCCATACCTCTTCTCCTTCCGCTAGTCCAGAAAGTACGGAAGTAATACCAGCCAAAGGATCTACTTCAAAAGAATCATAAGTTTTAATAGGATAAACATCACTTTTATCAAGTGTTAATTCGGCACCTATAAAGCGTTTGCCCTCTATTTTTTCTTTAGTAGCATAGTCATCAACAGTGGTAATATGAACTGTAGGATACTGGGCATAAATCTGACCCTCTATAAAATCTCTAAGATAAGCAGGTACTACTGCATAGAAAGCAATTGCACCGTGGGTTGCTACAATTTCAAAAGAAAGCTCCTCTTGCATCTTTAACTCTGGCCGATAGATACCGTGCAAAGCAGCAAAGACTTGTTCTGCAGCGGAAGCTGGCCGATCGTTATCTCGAGGAACCTGAATAAAAAGAGTTACTAGCTCTCTTCTTCTTAACCACTCTAGCTTTTCTCTCTCTTCGTTGCGTTTTTTTACATAGAGATTAAAACCTAGAAAAAAACCAAAAGGCAAAAATAGGAGCAGAAAAACGATAAGTATATAAATCATTTTCAGAAAGAATTATAGCACTATAAAGACTATTTATAAATGGCTAGTCAAGAAGAATCTCTAAAGTTTATAAAAAATTTTCCTTACGAAGCAAGCGTATAGATACCTTTGCCAACTTTCTTAAATATAGGTTTTGTTTGAAGATTGACCAGAATAGTACCTTTCTTAACATTCCTAAGTTGCATTACTCTCTTGGTAATCTCTTCTACACTCAGAGGTTCCTTAGCAGCTCTTAGAACATTCTCAATCACTTTGTATACTGGTCCTTCCAGTAACCGCCATTCTCTTAAAGCATAGATACCTCGACCAACAAGCGCAAAGCGATTATCTGCAATAAGCTCATTATGCACTGTTTCGGGCAACACTCTTTTAGAATCAAACCCAAACTCACGAATGCGCCGAGCAATTTCTCGAAAATGTAAAGGTTCTCCGGCTTCTCTAAGAACAAAATCAATCTTATCGCTAATATTCTTAGGTCGAACCGCTACTCTAATAGGTTTATTATCGGTCTGAGGAAAAACAATAAGTTTCTGGCTGATAAGAGGCAAGAAAAGAAGGGCTTCAAAATCAAACTCATTTTTCTTGGGATGCTTCTTTACCAACTCTTCAATAGGCACTATCTTACCTGCTTTATCAATAATGGCCAGAAAACCTGCAAGCAAGCTATGAAGATCTACTAGGGTAATATCCTTAGTAGTCCAGCCAAAATGGTTATGTTTGGTAAGGGGTAATTTTTTAACCTCTGGTAAAGCTGAGTATAAAACTTTTAAAGCAGCATTTTGTTCAGGAGTCTTTTCGTTGGTAAGGAGCTCTAAAAGATGATGATGGCCCGCAATCCCACCAAAAGCTTCTACCGCTTCAATAAGAATTTTTTTCTCCTTGGCAAAAAAATCTTCCAGGGCTTTGTTGAGCTTTTTGGCTGCATCTCTCTCAATTTGACGCACGCGCTCTCGTGAAAGCCGATAGCGTTTACCAAGCGCATCAAGCGTCATTCGCCGAAAGTTCTCAGTAAAAAGTCCTGCTCGAGCAGTAATAATCTCTCTTTCTCTTTCTCTCCAATTCTCAGTTAATTTTCTGACAATCTCTAAAGGATTGATAAAATGATTTTCACCTACTCTTTTACGTAAATTTTCGCGGGCCCTATTTATCATCTGGACTCCTTTCGCTGTTAATTACTTATACAATATAATTTTTGTGTATATTTGTCAAAGTAGAAACAACTTAAACAATCTTATTATCAATAGTGGCAAAGAGCGAAGGAAGATTTTTAGGCAAAAGGACTACAAATTTATCACCTGGTACACCTTTGTAATAAGTAACAGAAGCGGCTAAAACATTGTAAATCTTATCTCCAACCATTACCTTGTATTGATCATCCTCTTTTATAAGCTTTCCAATATGGCGCTCTCTTTCTATGCTCTGGATCTGCTTAAAAATAAAATCACCGTTTTTGGTGATTCTTAATTTCAAAACATCGCCTACCACTAATTTACTTTTAGAAGCATAATTAGCAGGTACTTCATATTTTTTACCATCTTTTGCTACCATATTAAGCCCATCAAAACTACCTATAACCACTCTCTCTTCCGAATTTTCTCTTCCTTCCTCCCTCTCGCTAGAGATTGCCTCTTTGTTTGCATTTTTATTTAAATCTTGTAAAAACGAATCTACAAGCTCCTGTTTGGCAAGCGCAAGATATTTTTCGGCTTCCTTGAGATAAGCAAGAATTTGCTTATGAGAGATATAATCCTTATTCTCCATCTTTAGCCTTAGAATAACCAAATTTTTCTATTTAAATCAAGTATTAAAAAAGAGTCTTGACAAAAAGATCATTTTTGCCATTTTTTGACAAAAAATTTATAATATGGTTTTTTTATTTTATTTAAGCACAAATTTCAAACTAGATTTTAAAAAATCAACAAAAAATTAGCGGTTTCTAAAAACGCAGGAGGTGAAAATTATCAAAGAAGATTAAACCGAAGGTTCTTTACTATATTCTGAGGTAGGCTGCACCTCTTTAAAGATTTCGTCAACGCGTGTTCTTTCCCGAATCTCATAATCTACTACATCTACTGGCCGGCCATATTTAGAGCGAGAAAGCTCCCTAATAGCTGCTGCTACTTCTGGGGGATTTGGCGGAGCCGGCGGTAAACTTCTACAATTAAATGGTTTAGAGGGAGCATTATCTATCAAAAGTTTCGTGTAAAAATTAAACTGATCAAGGTTAACAATATCTTCTATGGTTAATGGTTCGAATTCTTTTACCATAAATTCTGCATCAAGAGCTCCAATGCGCCAAACAATCAAAGTGCCTGCATTGCCAATCACGGCATCCCGAATTAATTCGGGTAACTGCGAAATATACTGATTAGCAATAGTAAGCGCCAATCGATATTTTCTTGCCTCAGAAAGAATGGTGGCAAAAGAATCAGTGGTAAAATTTTGAAACTCATCAACGTAGAAATAAAAAGGTACCCTTTTCTCTTCAGGTTGATCCTGGCGAGAAAAAGCAGCCATTTGAATTTTAACTGTAAAAATCATTCCTAAAAGATTGGCATTTATATCGCCGGTTAAACCCTTGGCTAGATTTATGAGAATAATTTTCCGATTATCCATTGCCTCTCTTAAATTAAAGGCAGAGTGCGTCTGACCAATAATATTGCGCATCATCGTATTGGTCATAAAACGACCAAATTTAGAGATAAAGTAATTCAACATTTCTGATTTATGAAAATCCGCAGTTTGCGCCATCTGCTGTTTCCAGAAGGAAAGCACCATGGGATCCTTAACATAAGAGACTAACTCTTCTTCATAGTCCTTATCTACAAAAAGACGAGGAATATCAATTAAAGATCCACCTTTAGGATTACTCATCACTGTAAGCGCAGCGTTGCGGAACCAGTGTTCAAATTGAGGACCAATAATACCTATGCGACCCGGATCAAAGAGTTTATAGAAGATAGAAATAGCTTCCTGAATTAAGAAGTCTTTATCTTCTGGTCGATGCCACTCTAGCAAATTAAGCCCCATTGGCCTTTCAAGATCGAATGGCTCAAAAAGGATTACATCGTTACCTCTTTCAGGAGGTATATGATTAAGAATATACTCTATAGCATCGCCATTTGGGTCTATAAAACAAACGCCATCGCCGTTTTTTATGTCCTGAAGCACCATATTCTGCAAAAGCACGGTTTTTCCTACACCAGTTTTACCGATTTCATAAACATGTCTAAGTCTATCTTTAGGTTTAATACGTACCAGTTTTTCCTCGCCTCTAAAGACAGTTTTACCAATTACTGTCCCCTCTTCTGGAAGATTAGGCGGTGGTGGCAAAATCCTAGATCTTAAAAAATGAATATTGGGAGTGTCAACATTTCGATTAGGAAAATGCCAAATAGTAGCAATCTCTTCAGTATTAAGAATAAGTGGCTTGCTAATAAAGTTTCTAAACAAGTAGCCCGCAATCAATTTTTTTGAATTAACATTTTTTAATAGAAAACCATTAGCTTCCGGACTATCAAAAATAGCAAAAGCAGAAAAAATATTGCTAAGATACGAACGAGCCTCCTGTAAGGTTGGGGCACTAACTAAGATTTTGACCTCTACATTAAAAGCTAACTTTGAAGCTTTTTCTTCTAGTTTTTTAAGCATTGCTTCATGAATAGCTGAAAGACGCGCATTTTTCTCCTTCTCTAACATCTCTTCCTCTTTATTTCTACTGCGCAATATCTTACCCGCAGTTTCTAAAAAGTGGCTTAATTTACTGGCGTGAGGATTCTTGCCTTCAAGAATAAGCCTGCTGGTCTTAAGAGAAGCAAAACGCCAGTTTTCATTTCTTGGTTGAATAAGATATTGAATAGAGGCAGTGGTCGAGGCAGGTAGTTTAGAAAGCACGTTAGTTACAGCATTTAGTGGATCTAGTTCTATTTCTCTATATGTTTTTATGGGAAAAACAAACTTTCTTTTCAGCTTCAATACCCCACCCGCTACCTTGTTTTCTGGATTTCGAAATACAGAATAGTCATTAGTCTCTTCAATGAAGGCTGCTGGATACTGAGCTTGAATCTGTCTTACCACCATATCTTTAAAGTCCTTGGGAACGCCAACATAGAAAAATATCTTGCCACTGTGGGCAGTAATTTCCAAAGACACCAAGGGTTGACTAAATAACTTGTAAAATACCCCTTGTTGAAAAATAGCCTGAAGGGAAGAAATAAACGGTTCGGCAACAGCTAAAATCTCTTGATAGTTTTGTTTTTCCTCATCTTTAGGTTTCTGTTCTTTGGGCAGCGAAACAAGAAGAAATTTTAGTTTAAGTGAACGCTTTATTGTTTCTTTCTTAAACTGTACCTTCCAAGCGTAAAAAATCACAAAAGCGAAAGCCACCAAGAAAAGAAAGAAGAAAAGTAAAAAATTTTCAACAAAAAACCTCATCTTTTAAGACTCTTGCCTTAAATGTCTCAGGATTTGATCAAGATGAATAGCCTCATCATTTTCTACGCTACCCAAAAAATGCGAGAGCTTATCGTACAGACTTTCAGGATTCTCCCAGATAGAGGTTTTAGTATGCTCGGCTTTTGCTCGGGAAATTTCAGAAGTGGTAGTAGAAGATTGAGGAATCTGGGTTTGCGCTGGTTGTTCTAACTGCTCCTTCCCAACAGAAGAAGTGGGGTGCTGAACAGGCTTTTTTTCTCTATGCAAGTCTCCTGTTTCTATTGCCGATCTTTCTGGAATTTTTACCCCCTCATGCTTTTTTGTTTCTCCAAAAGGAGATGGCTGGATTTTAGGAGAGTGGGAAATATTCATTTTTCATTTTAATTATAAACCATAAAATAAAATTCAGCAAAAATAACCAACGAAGGTTCTAAAAAATTTTATTAGAAGAACTCTTTTATTCTAATTCAAAAACTAGATTTTCAAAATCCCTAAGAAAATTTAGTTAACTTCAAAATTCTTTATAGAGAATAGCTAAGGCCCGCATTTAAAAAATTTTTACCTTTTAAAAAAGCTTATTATAACCATAAGGAAAATCTTTTCAATGAAAGCTTAATAAGAATAGCCAAACACAAAAACCAGAAAGCGGCCGAAGCATGAAAATTTTTATAAACCCAACTCTTTAAACAAGAGGCTTAAAAATTTTGAAAAAAGCCCTCTTTGTATTAAGAATCTAGAAGTCTTTTCTAAATCAATTAATATTTTTAAATTATGAAGGGAAAGCAAGCGCATCAGTAGGGGTTCGCGTACTTTGGCAAAATGATGAAGACTAGACAAAGTAAAATTCTGGCAAGCCAAGCAATTGCAACCCTCCATAGGTTTATAAAAAGCCTCTTTATAGCTTGCATTACTTACATCTAATTGTTGAAAAAATAGTTGGTTCTTTCCCTCTAAAAGCCATTCAGAAAGCCAGACTGGAAGTTTTTTTAATTCGCCACAAAGAGAATTTTTCAACTCCTTTTTGAGACTGTCTGTCTGTAAATCTCCTGTTTTTTTAAGGTAAAAAACCCAGATAGTTCGATGACGCGCTAATCGTGTAGGCAAGACGCAATCCATAAGATCTACACCTAATGAGACAGCTTTTAAAAAATCATAGGGGTGTCCAACTCCCATTAAATAACGCGGCCTCTCTTTAGGTAATAATCTATCTAGAAGCTCTAAAATTTGCCAGGTTTGAGACTTTTCTTCGCCAACCGAAAGTCCTCCTATAGCGTAACCGAACGGAGAATGTCGCATAATATTAAGAGCCGATTCTTCTCGAAGTTTTTTGTCTACTCCCCCTTGAACAATTCCGAATAGAGCTTGTTTATCAGCATCGGTTATTTCCTGGTAGGTTTTATAGGCCCTTTCAAACCAAGACTGAGTAAGTATAGTGGCTTTTCTTAAGACTTCTCTCTCGCTTGTGCTGGCCACTAGATAGTCTAACGGCATAATAATGTCGGCCAAAAGCGCGGTCTCTATTTTTATCACCTCTTCCGGAGACAAGAAACAGCTGCTTCCATCAAAAGGAGATTTAAAATAGACACCTTCCTCAGAAACCTGGGGCGCAAAATTTAAAACCTCTTCTTTTTGGGTTTCCTTTTGATTTCTTCCAAGAGTAAGGCTAAATACCTGAAATCCGCCAGAATCTACAAGGATAGGTCTTTGCCAACCACAAAAATTGTGTAGTCCACCGGCTTTTTTTATGATATTAACACCAGGCCGAAGATAAAGATGAAAACTGTTAGCAAGCATTATCTGAACACCTAAACTTTCTAGATCTTGTGGAGTCAGTGATTTTACTACTCCTAAACTACCTACTGGCATAAAGCAGGGCGTAAAAACCTGACCATGAGGCGTTATTAACTGCCCCACTCGCGCACTTTTCTCTCGAGCAATAACCCTAAATTCAAACATCTTAAATCAAACACTCCCTAAAATATTTTAGGGAGTGTTTGCAAAGAAAAAAAGTCAGGAAAAAGATTACTTAAGCTCAACTTTGGCACCAGCTGCCTCAAGTTTTTTCTTGGCTGCTTCAGCTTCTTCTTTTTTAACATCCTTCAAAATCTCTTTAGGAGCGCTTTCTACCAGATTCTTTGCTTCTACTAAACCTAAGTCAGGTTTTATCTCTCTGACTGCTTTAATCACGTTAATCTTCTGATCGCCAGCGGCAGCCAAAACTACAGTATAGGCAGACTTTTCTTCTGCACCAGCTTCGTTAGTTGCGGCTGGAGCCGCAGGCGTAGGACCTGCATAGGCTACCGGCGCAGCCACCGAAATACCTAATTCTTCCTCTAGGGCCTTGACTGCTTGGGAAATTTCTAAAACTGTCATGCCTTTAACAAGTTCTATAAGTTTTGCCACCTTCTCCGAAGTTTCTTTAACAGAAGTCTGTTTTACCTCCTGACCAGAATTTGAAGAAGTATTTGCCTCCTTGTTTTGGGTCTTTTCTTCGTTACTCATAGATACTCCTTTCCTTAAAGTAAACTTAATTACTTAATTTTTCTTCATAACTTTTCAGTAATCTCAATAACTGACTTTGGGATTCTTTGAGAAGAAAAAGAAAATGATTTAGCGGCGAAAACATTCCGGCAAGTAACCGGGACTGAAGCTGTAAACGTCCAGGCAGAAGAGCCAATCTTAAAGCTTCCTCCTTGTCAATAAAGCTGTTCTCAATAAATCCTGCAAGAATCTCGCCTTTTTCTTTTATCTTTAAAAATTCAGAGACTTTCCTAAAAGGTGCAATCTCATCCTCTTGGGTAAAAGCTAGTGCTAGTGGCCTTTTAAAATCAGCCTCTAGTTCTAATTGCTTGCGCTTCAGCGCTATTTTCAAAAGAGTAGCTTTTGCCACCTTAAGACCAGCTTTTTCGTCTCTCAAGTTTTTTCTTAGCTCAAAAAGCTCTGCATTGCTAAGACCTCGGTAGTCAAAGAAAACAATACCTTTATTACTCGAAAAGATATTTACAATCTCTTCTATAATTTTTTCTTTTTGCTCCCTTGTCTTTGCCATTTTTCTTAATTAAAAAAAGCGAGAACTCCCGCTTACTCAAAATTTTAATTTATTTTAATTTTTTATCACTTATTTCCTGCGCAGGCATCTTTAAGGCTGAAAACCACCTGCGGTCACGGGAGTTTTTTTCATCTTAACCAAAAAAAATCGGCAAGTCAAGTTTGACTTGCCGAAGAATGTAAATTATATCAGAATTCTTCCTCTAATAAAGAGTTTCTGTAGTACTCTTCAAACCTCTCTTTAAGAGGTTTAAGTTTTAATAACACTTCTTTTAGATTATCCCAGTAGAAAAGACAGTCTTTATTATGTTTCTCTTGAATCTGAAGGTGAGCTATAATTGAAGAGGCATCATAAAGATAAATATAGGGAAAATAGATGGCCTGTGGATCAATTATCTCTAAAAGCTTCCTAGCGCGCCTGGTGGTCTCCTTACAGGTATCATATTCTTTGTTGTTCATTTTCAGACCTCCGTGTCTGCACGATTTAATAATAATTTTACAAAAAATTTTAACATTGTCAATTTTTTATTCTTTTTCTTCTTTTTCCCAAATTATTTTATCATAATCTTCAAGTGGTGTTCTTAAGATGGTAAGCAATTTATTAAACTCCGCTTCTAATCTTTGTTGAATTAAATCAGCCGTTTCAATATAGTCTGCCGAAGGTAAAATTATAATTACTGGTATGCTAAGCCTATATTGTTCCAATAGAGTAAGAGAAGTCATCCTTTCTGCAGAATTTTTTAATCTCTCAATGTTTTTAGAGATCCTTCGCATCTTTCCCTCAATTTTATATTTATCTTGTAAACGACCGTTTTCTGTTGATTTATTAATGATTGCATTGTAATATTCCTCAAATTTATTCTGCCAACTATTAAGTGTATCCTGAAAAATTTTAAGATCCTTTTTTGTTCTTAAGGGGAAAATAAATCTAAAAGAACTTTTGTCTAGCCGAGTAACTTCATTAAAATTTTTAACTTGAACGAGTAAAAATTCAGGATATCCTGTTTCTTCATTAATATTTCCTTCTGACGGATTTCTACTATGAAAACAGTATTGAATAAGATAGTCTATTCCTAAAATTGTATCTTCATGATTAGAGAGATTGCCAAATTGAAGAAAAGAGATGGTTTGGGTATTTTCTTTTAATTTTTTTTGAAAACTTTCGTATTGACTACTTATTCTACTGACAGAAAATTCATGATTTTCATAACTTTGCATTATAATAAAAGTTTCTGTACCCTCTGCATAACCCTTGTTAGCTGATTTTTCTAAAAAACTATACAACAACTTAAGAAAAAAGAGTTCAGTGTTTACGCCTTCCGCATTTTTTTCAAAGATTCTGTAAATTATAGCAGCAAATAAAAATTGCTCAGGTCTAATATTATCAATATTACCTAATCGATAATCCACTGCCAGTTTTTTTATTATTTCCGGAAGGTGCTCTTTATAAATAAATTCTGACTTTACTAGCCTGTAAATTAATTCTATAAGCTGTAGCAAAGATGTTTCCTTTAAGGGAGCGCTATAATTATTCGGCATTATGGCTCTTGACGATTGTAACTGTGAATTGGTCAGACTCAATATTCTTTCTAACTTTTTTAACATTTCTTCTTTATTTTCTTGTTCATAATTGAAATTTATACTATTATTTAAGAATATCTCTTTAGCATAACAATAGATTTTCGTGATCAAATTATAAATAACCCCTTCCTTGGTGCTAACAGATTGAAAATAAGCGGAATCATCTTTTAAAAAATCGTTGTTATCTTGGTTTTTAAAAATCGAAGAAAATAAATTCTTCTCTATTGCTCTGAAGACACCATTCCAAAATTTTTTGAAGGCATTCTCCCAAAAATAAAGAGAATTTAAGTTCTCAAAAAAAATAAGCCTCACTAGAAGATTATTTACATATGAACCAAAAAAACTTCTGAATGTTGTCCCTATTGAGTATTTTCGTTCTTCCTTTGAGGCATCTATTGTTTCCTGTTGAATTTGAGCGTTTTTAAAATTATTATTATAGATATTTTCTAGATCCAGGCTTATTTTTATATTAAGTTTTGAAAAATTTATTTTTCTATTTCTCCTTGAATTTCTTGGCAAATTCTGTGTCTGTCCATCTAAATATTTTTCTTCCTCCAAAAGAACCTTAAATACATTTGTTCTCCCCCCACTATGTTCAATATTTAAGCTAAAAACTACAGGTCTCTTTTCATATATTGCTTTTATAATCTCGTCAATCTCCTCAGATGAATAAATCTGATCTTCCGCTTGTGGTTTAAGACTCAACGTATTAATGTTATCAGTATTTTTTTCAGCCATTTTAACTAATTATTCTTTTTGGATAGAAAAACATTTAGCTACCCCATAATAAATAGTAGTCCATTTGGAGTCTCTAGTCAAAAATTAAAAACTTTATGGTTTATTTAGTAGATCTTTCTGGCTTAGCTATTCGAATACTTGGGCCCATTGTTGTGGTTAACCACAACCTACCTAACTTATTATGTGGTAAAACCGAAAAAAGAGCTAGCAAATTTTCTTTTAATTTCTCAGAAGGCCATGAGAGTTTACCAATTGCTTGATGAATAGCCCCGCCTTTATCGGCCCTGAGTTCTATTTTGCCTTTCTGAAACTCTTTTGCTACTTCTTCAGGATTATCAGAGACTGTGCCGGATTTTGGTGAAGGCATCAAACCCCGAGGTCCCAAAATTTTTGCCACCTTGGCCAACTCCCGCATAGCCTCAGGAGTAGCAATCGCAATATCAAAATCAATTTTACCTCGTTCTATCTCCGCAATTTTCTCCTTAACTAGTGGCCCTGCAAAAATCGCTATTCTCTTCTCTTTGCCGCTACCATGAGGCAAAATAACAGTAGTTCGAAAACCTTCAATAAGGACCTTAGTATGAAACTCAACAGTGGGATCAAATTTTACATAGTTTGTCTTTTTAAGAAGCTCTATGGCTTCATCTATTTCATAGACTCTCTTTTTATCAATAAGGCTCGCCACCTCTCGATATTTTCTTCCCCGCCTTTCCAAACGGGTGGTAAACCGAGGCTTAGGGGTTTTTTTTATCTCTTCTTTCTCAGAAGTTTTTTCTTGAGAGTCCTCTTTAGGTTTTTTCTCCAATGTTTTTAAATCTTCTTGTTCTCTGCTTTTTTCTTCTCTTTTTTCTTTGTTTTCTGGTAAATCTTTTTTCTCTACTTCTTCTTTTGGTTGAGTTTTTTGGGTCATATTTTCTCCTTTCGTGGTTAAAACGGTCTTTTATTTGACCTCCCACTTTATAATTTTTTTACTTTTATAGCAAAAAAGAGGCTGTTAGGAAAAGGGGGTGGGCTAACACCACCCCCAAAGGTTTTATTTAAAAACTCTCCCAAAGAGAACGAATAAGCAACGTCTCTGCATCTTCTTTTAGCCGAGAAGGATCCTTTTCTCCGGTAGTAAGCGCCAAATAATTTTCGTAAAGTAAAAGAAGATTGTCTACTGCTCTCTTTCTCTCTATGAAAAAAGAAAGAGGTTCTTTGCTGGTAGCAATTAAAGAGCGAAGTTGGCAATCAATCTGGTTCTCTGCAAATTCCTGAGAAAACTTTTCGGCAATAGAGATGGTTAATTCTTGAAGAAGCTTAGCAACACATAACCTACCTTGGCTTTTTTGCTCATCTAGAACCTCTTCGTAGGCAGAAAGGAGCACAAAAGGTGTTAACTTTTTGCAGTTGAAAACTTTTTTGACGACCTCGCTTCGCCAAGAAAGCCTGGGTTTCTCTTTTGCAGAAAACATTTTAATGTTCACCCCCTTAACTCTTTTCTACATTATTAACTCTTAGCAGAAAATATAACTCTAAAAAAGTTTTAAGCGTTCAGTTATTAAAAAGCCCAATAACCGCGCAAGAAAAAGCTAAGAAAGAAAAACTGCATTATAAGACTTAAAGAAAGCAGTCCGAAGAAAACCGTCTGTTTTTTCGCCAACAATGCCAGTACTACAAAAACAGGAAATACTACTACCTCAAAGCGTGGTATACTCAACCAAAAAGAAGAGGAAGTTATAAGAAGCAGATTTAGTATTAAATAAGTAAGGTAACTTATGGGCAGTTTGCGCCAGGCTAAAAAGATGGCGAGGAGAAGAAGGAAGGCAAAAAAGATTTCAAAAATTCCTACCATCAGGTACTCTAGGGGCGGGCGATAAGAAAAACTATTAAGAGCATGCCAAAAACCTAGCCAGGGCCAATTGAGATCTTTATACCAATAAATCTTTTGAACCGAAAGAAAATATAAAGGATCATCAAAAACTTTAAAGTTGATAAAAAGATAAATAAAAGGAGCTAAAAACAACACCACTCCCCATAAAATATCTTTTTTTATCTTTCTAAAGCTAAAGCGGCAAGCATCCAAATACTCGATAAAAAATATCGGAATAAGCAAAAAACCTGTTATTCTGCATAAACCAGCAAGCATGCCGAAAATTGCAGCTAAAGACCACTTTCGCCTTCTTAAAAAATAAAAACAAGCAAGCGACAAAAAAAGAAAAAGGCTCTCGGTATAGGGGGCATGAAGAAAATAGGCAGTGGGAAAAGCAATTAAAAATAATACTGCCTGCCAAGCTATTTTTTTTATCAAAATCTTTTTCTAAAAGCCTATATAAAATATAGAGCGAGATTAAAAAACAGAGATTAGAAACAAAAAGCGCACTAAAAAGATGGTTTCTAAAAAGAAGGTGAAAAAGAAAAATAAAAAAGGGGTAAAGCGGAAAAAAAGCAATATTGACTCTCTCTTCTCCAAGATTTTGATAGGAGTGCTTAGCGATTTCAAGATAATGACGGGCATCCCAACGTTCCCAGTTTGTAAACCAATGGGATCTCTGAGCTGAAAATAGGCTCAAACAAAAACTGAAAAGAAAAGTAACAAAAATAGCAAGAATCCCTAATAAAAAGACTTTTCTTTCCGGGACTGCAAAAATTCTAACTACTCTCTTCATTTACATGATAAGTTTTGTTTACAAGCTCTATTTTTTGAAAAATATAGTCAAGAAGAATCTCCTTGACACCCTCTACTGCTTTTTTAAGAATCTTCTTTTGAGAAGGCGAGGGTGGTAAAAGAACATATTTTTCGGCTGGCAGATTTTTGTCTCTACCAATCCCAATTTTTACCCTTATAATCTTTTGATCAAAATATTCCAGCAAAGAGACAACACCTCGATGACCGCCGCTAGCCCCATCTTGACGTATTCTTACCTTGCCCACCTCTAAGTCAAGATCATCATAGATAGCTACCAATTCCCGGGGAGAAACTGCCCGTTCTCTTAAAAACTGACTGACTGATTTGCCAGACTTATTGACATACTCTTTCGGTTTTAATAGATACACATCTGCGACTTTTAGAAATTGACAGGTTTTGCTTTCTGAAAAAGAAGAATTTAAACTCTCAGCAAGAGCATCTGCCACCCAAAAACCTAAATTATGACGCGTTTGTTGATATTTTTCGCCTGGATTACCAAGGAAGACTAAAATTCTTGCCTTCTCAGCCATTGCTTAATTAGAAACCAGGAATCTTAAGGTCGCCGGCAATTGCCTTCATTTTTTCTGCGGCCAATGCCTGCGAGCGAGAAATGGCTTGGGAGATAGTAGATTTAAGATTTTTTATAAGCTCTGATTTTCTTTCTGGAGTAAGAATCTCGTCACTAATACGAATATCAACCAAGTGACTTTCACCATTAAATATCACCGTCACGCTACCATCAGCTGATTCTGCTTCTATCTCTGTTTCTTTTAATTCTTTTTGAATAGCCCGCGCCTTTTTTTGAAGTTCGTAAAGCTGTTTTGCTTTATCAAGCATTTTACTCCTTTCCTTTTATTTTTACTTCTGCTTTCAAAAAAATATCCAAATTTCCATTAAAAACTTCAGAAACATCGCTGGTCTCTACACCAGTGCGATGGTCTTTGACTAAAGTATAAGGATGAAGGGTGTAAGTGCGAATCTGAGACCCCCAGGCAGCTTGAGGCACTTCGCCTCTTAAAAGCGCTTTCTCCTCTTCAAGCTGAACTTTAGAAAGCCTTTCCAGTTTGGACTTTAAAATCCGCATAGCTATTGCCCGATTCTGAAATTGCGACCTTTCTGCCTGAACAGTAACAGAAATGCCCGTAGGCAGGTGAGTCAATCTTACCGCAGAATCGGTAGTATTAACCGATTGTCCTCCGTGTCCTGAGGCTCTAAAGGTTTCTAGTTTTAAGTCCGCAGGTTTTATTTCAATACCTTCCTCTTCAATTTCGGGAATTACATCCACGAGGCAAAAAGATGTCTGTCTTAAATTACGGGCATTAAAAGGTGAGAGTCTAATTAGACGATGGACACCGGCTTCGCCTTTAAGCCACCCATAGGCATAATCACCGCTAAATATTGCTGTAGCTTTTTTGATGCCCGCTTCCTCTCCGCGGGTAATCTCTGTCACTTCTGCCTGCCAGCCTTTTCTTTCTGCTAGTTTAAGATACATTTTAAAAATCATCTCGGCAAAATCCTGAGCATCTACTCCCCCCAACCCAGTGTGGACAGAGAGGATGGCTGGTTTATTATCATAACGGCCGCTCAAAAATGTCTCTAGCTCCAAGTCAGAAATCTTCTGCTCAAGCAAACTTAGCTCCTCCTCTTTAGCTTGCTCTAGCTCTTCTTTTAGCTCTTTGAATCTCTCAAATTTATTTTGAAGAAGGCTTAGCTCTAAGGCCACCCTATTTCCTTCTTCAGGATTTTGCCAGAGGTTAGGGTCTGCAAGCTCTTTGTTCAGGGCAATGATGCGCTCTTCTGCCTCCTTAATATGAAGAAGCTTGGCAAGCTCTTCTAGTCTTTCTTTGATCTCTTCTTTCTTCATATAACTTAAAATTAACACAGAAATCCCCAATGCTCAAGGCCAAAATAACCACTCCCTAGTGTACGAATAGAAAGACCAAGTCCTGCAAGATAAGCCCCTCCCGCTGTTCATATAAAAAGCCCTCTCGCCATCTAGGTGAGAGGGCTAAAAAGTTCAAAGTTCGTCCCTCCCCAGCTCTATCCTATCCAGCTTCTCAAGTATCCATTCAATACCTGAGAAGATTAGCCATATTACCCCAATCATGAGGTAAATGATGGCTAGCCACGCGAAGAACGAACCCACAAACCCAATCCTGCCAAAGAATTGATGCAATGCCTGCATCTTCTTCTCCCTCCTTCTTTTTTGGTTCTATCAATATACAATAAATAAATAAAAAAGTCAAGATAGAAGACAGAGCTATAATGGGCGCAAAACCAGCCTGCCCTAGAAAAACCCTCTGAATAAATCCCTTTTCCTCCTTAAAAGCCCTTGACCTTCTATAAAAACTTTGTTATATCTAAAACATCCTTAATAAGCATAAAGAGGAGAAAAAATGGCAAAATTTATCAATTTTAGTGTAGCTTTAGCGGTAGTTTTCTTTTTAATAGAACCGGCCTTTGCTGGTATTGTGAACAATAACACAAATGTAAATAGCAACAGCAACGCCCAGGAAGCTACCAACATTGCTGGTAATGAAAACAAAGTAACAAACCGCCAAACCCTGCAAACAGAAAACACTAACATTGGCCAGCCAAAGAATGAGGATGTCCAAAAACCTAATCCGCTGACTCTGCCTGCTAAAGAAGAGGTGGCCAAAGATCCTAAGGAGAATCTGCCACTACTGCCCCAGTTAACTGATCATCAACCAGCAGTAAATAAACCAACCGATCCCTCCTCAGCCAGCAAACCGGCTGAATCTGCGGCTACTCTTAACCAGAATACTAATCTTAACAACAACAGCAACACTCAAACAGCTACCAACATTGCTGGTAATGCCAATCAAGTCAGCAACACAACTAACACCAACATTGCAAATCAGGAGATCGGCACAGCGGCAACCAGCAAACCCACTCCGCCCGTCTCCACACTGCCAACAAAAACCAGCATCGCCGGCAGCGCTTCTCCTACCAATGTCAACAACAATGCCAACAATCAGACCTCAACAAATATCGTTGGCGACAAAAATACTGTCACTAATACTACGCTAACCAACATTAAGAACGATAATCTGGGAAGCCAAAAAGCTGGCGAGAATAAAAACCAACAGATTGCTCTAAATGTAGTGACAGGAAAAGTAGAGGCATCGCCTGCGCCCCAACCGTTGCCCAAGCCTTCGATAACTACACCTGCGCCTCAAACAGTCATCAATATAAAAGCCGAAGCCAAGGCTGAAGCTTATGCAAAAGCTACCATAGAGACTACGCCTACTACCCAAGCAACAGCTGCTGTCTCCCCGCAGCCTGCAGCTCAAAAAGCCAGCCTTCCGGCTACTGGTAGCAATATGCTTATCCCTTATCTCTTAAGCTTAAGTGGCGCCGGTCTTTACTATTTCCTAAGATTAAAAAAACTGAGCACTCTCTAAATCTTAAAAAGCTATAAAGATATGAAAAAGCGGAAAAAGGCCTAAAGCCTTTTTCCGCTTTTTTGGTTAATTGCCAATACCAATGTTTTCTACAGGAATATTGGTGGCAACATCCACACTATTCCCGTTGCCAGCCAGGTTATTGGCAACCTGGCTGTTTATATTGTTATTTACATTGGTATTGGCGTTGGTAATAGGTTCAGTTTTGGCAAAGGCGTTTGCCACCGAAGTGACGTTCACCTTCACCGGGGACCTAAACAGGAAACCCAGGGGGATTAAATAATCCAAGGCTCCTGGCTTGCGGACAAGCGCTACCTCCGCTCGCTGGTAGCCTAAAGTAGCAAATGGAGGCGGAGGAAGCACTATCGTCTGTCCTGCTGGCCCAGTCGGACCTGGAGGACCCGGGGGGCCAGGCGAACCCGGCGGACCTGGAGGGCCTGGAGGACCAGCTGGCCCTGGAACTTCGCGAGAGATAGGAGGCGAAACAGACACTTCGGGAGGTGCAGCAGGTACTTCACTAACCTTTTTCTCCCTTTGAACAATCATAGGGATGCGATTGCCTGCCGCATTCCAGCAGACCCGAATAAAGTCTACGGAGTAACTATCCGTAGCGGTGCTAATCACCACATTAAAGACCGCGAGCGGCTCTTTCCCCCGGTAGACAATCGGACCTCTCTTGATCTTGCCCGCCTCGCCAAAGGTCATGCACTGCCAGCGAAAACCCGGTAGTCTGTAGGTGGCCATCACCTTTCCCTTGCCAACCTTAAGCTCTACTAGCTTGCCATCCCAGTAGGGATGCCCAAGTAGAACCACAAGACCCTCAACAAGATCTTCTCGTTCGGCTGTCGAGAGTGTGGGGTTGACAACCATAAGCACTCTCCTGAAGTCCTGGGCTCCTGGCGAAAGGGTGCCAGAAACCGTCACCCATCTTTGCAAATCCTCTTTGCTCATCAGCCGAGGACTGGCAAGTGGGTGCTGATTACGCGGGTCCCTGCCAGGGGTTCGGTAGATCACCTCGCCCCAGGTAAAGCGAGGGCCGAAAAGGACTATCAGCGAGGCCAAAAACGTAAGCACCTTCTGCTTCATCTCTCACCTCCGCACCTGATCAACAACTATGCTCTCCCGGCTGCCTTCTTTAAGGAGTCTTTCAGGACTCCCCTCCACTACCCAGGTCAGACCAGGGTATTTTATCCAGCCGGGAGCAAGTTCCAGCCGTAGAAGACCAGCGGGTACCCGGAAAGAGTAACTACCGCTTGCGGCTATCTCCCTAAGACAAGGAGTACCGTCTATCTCTTTAAGAAGCCTGCCTCCTTGCGTAAGTTGAATCTTGCAAGGATTGCTGCTTCTATTCTCAACCACCAGCGTGGCAAAAAGCGGCCGGGCCCTTACTAGCACTTCCGCCCCTTTAAGGTCAAGATTAAGTTCCTTGGGATAGCTCAGTTGCCATCCGGGAACCTCTTTTACCTTAAGGGTCACTTTCCCTGGCGGCATCTCAAAAACCGCTTTGCCATCTACCGTCTCCGCTTCCACCTCCCCGGCGGTTTCATGGCGAAGACTTACCGAAAGCTCTGAGGGGAGATTGTTCTCTTTACCTATGATAAGCCGCGCCATCTTCTCCTCTTCCAAAGCCTGAGTCTCTCTTTCCTCTTCTAAAGAAGGCGAATCAGGCTGCTTAGTAAGAGGCGCCGTACTGACAGGTGATGGACTTTCTCCCCGATAAAGCCTCAAATAAGCCTCCTTTGGAAGTACCAGAAAGACAAAGTTGGTAGAGGGCTTCCGTTGGGGTTTATCTTCCTTGTCTACCTGCAAAAAACAAACCCCGTGACTACCTTCTCTATTGGCCTCTATGAGGTACCAAGCAAACGCCTGGTCCTCCCTGCCTTCTTTCGGCTCGAGACGCTGGTTATCCAAAAGACAGATCACCCGCGTGCTCAGCCGAATCTCTTTGTCTTTTTTTTCAAAAAAACCCGAGGCGCTCCTTAGAAGCTTAATAGTGGCACCTTTTGGCACCACTATCCCTTCCTTGCCGGTAGCAAAGGAGGCGATTAACTCGTCCCCCTCCCAAACCTCTGCCACCCAGGCAATGTCTGTACCATAGGGCAGTACCCCCTGGGTACTCGTGCCTAAGGTAAGAGCAAGAGCAGGGACACTCAAGAAAAGCAGCATTACCACCACAAACAGCTTTTTCATGTCCATCCCTCCTTTTAAGGTTGATAGAAAAATAGCACAAAAATCAAAAAATAACAAGGTTAAATAATCTTCTTTAGGGTTGCTAAAATGAATGAAAAGTTTTTTTAAAAAGGAGTAATTATGCAAAACTTCAAAAATAAGGGGAGAATGCCGGTTGTGGTTTTTACTCTTGTGGTTTTTCTAATTCTTGCAGGTATATATCTAATTTCTAAGCAATTGTCCGCCTCGGAAACAAAAAATTTCCATCTAAACACCTTATCTGCTTCTTCTCCGATTCCCTCCTTTTTGCCAACCGCGATCTCGCTAAAAGAGGCAGAAATGGTGGTAGAAGCTTATTTGCAGTGTATAGAGAATGATTATCCTAATTGTCAATATCCCAACAAAAAATCAGCAGCAAAGACTTCTTCCCCTTTAGCAACAAGCTCTCCATCTAAAACACTTCTACTTACTCTTGAAGAAAGACAATTTTTTAGCAAAGCTTTAAATAAATATTTAGATTGTATGGAAGAGTACATTAATCACCCTCCCAAAGCAGCGGAGGGCAAGCTTTTGTTTAACGCCCATCCGATTCTTGGTATCCAAGATATGCCAGGAGGATATCAAATAAAAAAATCTTATCTTAAAGACAACAAGGCGGTAGTAGAAGTAGTTCTTGTTTTTGGCACGGATCCAGACTTACCCAAAACTGAAAGGATTATCTATTTAAAAGAAGAAGATGGCAAGTGGCTTATTGATGATTCCTCGTCCCTCCCCAAACAGTCGGTAGATCCTGATTCGCTACCGGATTTTCATTGTCAGAAAGATTAATTTTAAAAAACTTTTTGGCAAAAATAATTCTCTTCGTAGACATCTATAAAACATCTTAGCGAAGAATCTTTAGCTTTACCCAAAATATTCTTTAGGTTTCTAAAAAAATTAAAACCCCACTTGCACGAACCGAAAAAAGAAAAAAGGCGGAAAAAATTCTTTTTTCCGCCTTTTGGTTCATCTAAAGGGATAGGTCTTCTATGGACCCTGAAATTGTGTGCTAACCGCATAGGTCTTTTGCAAACATTGGCGGCTTTTTTCACGCGCGCAACACTAGAATCTTGTCCTCAGCCAGGCTTGTCGCATCTCTCACAGGGACCTCACACTGCATGAGGCTTATCGCGCTCCGTTTTAGGTTCTCGCCTAAACAAAGGCTGAACGCGTTTGTCTTTAGGGTCTCGCCCAAACCAAAGCTTACCGCGCTGCCTCCTAGGATCTTGCGACCTTCTAGGCTTACTAGTTTTACGCCAGGATTTTCACCTGGCAATCTTTGCGCGCCTCTTACCCAGGGTCTCGTAATAACCCAAGCTATCGCGCTTGTACTTAGGAGCTCGCGCACCACAAGGCTAGACGCGTCCCCACCCAGGGTCTTACATACCACCAGGCTATTGTGCTCAACTCTAAAAACTCGCCTAGATCAAGACTACCGCGCCCTCATACAGGACCTCGCAAGATATCAGGCTGCCGCGCACACTCCTAGGAACTCGCGAAGATGGAGGCTTGCCGCGTCTTTCCCCAAGGTCTCGCCTGAACAAAGTCTAAACGCGCAACTCCCAAGAGTCTCGCACTACACAGCGGCTTATCGGGCGGTCCAGAAGGACCTAGCTTGCACCACGGCTTACCGTGCTTCTATCACGGGTCTCGTATAGTACGAGATTTGTCGCGCTCCCATTCAGGTTCTCGCAAAAGTAAAGGCTGAACGCGCCAATCCAAAGGATCTCGCCGAACCCATGGCTTACGCACTTTATACCTGGATCTCGCAACCTAGAAGGCTTAGTCGCGCGGTCTAGAAGGGCCTCGTCCCTTACCAGGCTCAACACATCCTCAACTAGGATCTCGCATCACACAGAGCTCAGCGCGCTTGCTCTTAGGGTCCCGCACAACATCAGGCTATCGTGTCTACACCTAGGAACTCGCAAATAACAAGACTAAACTTGCAGCCTCCAGGATCTCGCGCAGACTGCTAGGATTTCACTTAGATCAAGGCTACCGCGCACTCATGAAGGGTCTCGCCCCAACCCAGGCTTACCACGCCCACCTATAAGGGCCTCGCCAACCCCAGGGCTTGCCGCGCACTCACCCAGGGCCTCGCCCACACCAAGGCTTACCGCGCCGCCTCTTAGGATCTCGCAATACCCTAGGCTTTTTGCAAAAACTTAAGCTTAAGGCACTTTCTACCCAGGTCTTTTCCAAAGAAGACTTAAACAATCCCTATCTTTAAAGAAAACCTCCCTATTGACCCTAAGCCTACACCTTAAGGTACAAGCAATCGAAACAAACTATTAATAACAAACTAAAAGTTGTTTGTCAAACTTAACCTAAACAAAGCACTTAGACTCAACAATCTATAAGAGTTTTAAGGATTAAAAAGAGGGGTTGCTTTTTTAGAAAAAAGTCTTTATCTTTTTTAAAGATGGATAAGTACCTACCTACACCCCTTAAAGAAGCGATTGCCGAATTTGAAAAACTGCCCGGCATTGGTCCAAAGACTGCTGCTCGTCTAGTTTTTTATCTGCTCTCAAAACCAAAAGAATCTGCTCTAAAATTTGGTGAGGCGATCATTAATATGAGAGAAAAACTAAAATTTTGCTCGCGTTGTGGTCATATCAGCGAAGACCAACTCTGTCTTATTTGCAGTGATCCTAACCGCAATCAAAAATTGTTGGCAGTGGTTGAGGAATCTTTAGATATTATCGCTATTGAAAAAACTGGGAAGTTTGAGGGTGTCTACCATGTACTTGGCGGACTTCTCAATCCACTTGAGGGCATTACCCCTGAGATGCTAAGAATAGGCTCTCTCTTAAAACGCGCCAGGGAAGAAAATTTTTCCGAAATCATTATCGCCCTTGACCCTTCTTTGGAGGGTGAAGCTACGGCTCTTTATATTGCTGAAAGACTGAAAGCTATTGTCCAAGAGACTAAAATTACCCGTATTGCTCGTGGTTTACCTGTAGGTGGTGATGTTGAGTATGCAGACGAAATGACGCTACTTAAAGCTCTTGAAAATCGCCAAAAAATTCTTTAAGTTAAAAAACAAAACCAAAATAAAAATAAGGAGGGTGAAATGAAAATTAAAAATACCACCGATGTTCTTGCAAAAATAAGTGAATATAGATGTCCAGAGTGTGGTAATTTTACTCTAGATAGCATCTGTAAAATTTGCGGAGTACCAACAGTTCCGGAAGCGGAACTTACTAAAGGTGATATCCTTTTAGAAGGTTCTTTTTCAACTCCCCATACTCGCCAACGGGTAACTGCTCCCAAAAAAATCAAAGAAGAAAAAGAAGTAGATATTAACGCTCTTTTAGACCCTGGAGAAATCTAAAAAATTGCTACGTTTATATAATACACTAACTAAATCGCTCTCTCCCTTCGAAAAGCCCAAAGATGAAGTTGTCTCAATTTACACCTGTGGGCCTACTGTTTATAATTTTGCCCATTTAGGTAATTTACGTGCTTATGTTTTTGCTGATCTTTTAATAAGGACCCTGAAGTATTTTGGTTATCAAACAAAAAGAGTCTTAAACATTACCGATGTAGGGCATCTTACCTCAGATGCAGATAGCGGCGAAGATAAAGTTGAAAAAGAAGCACGGCGCGAAAGAAAAAGCGCCTGGACGATTGCCAAGGAGTATGAAAAGGCTTTTTTTGAAGATTGGCAAGCGCTTAACCTCCTTCCTCCAGATATTATTGCCCGCGCCACTGAGCACATTGATGATCAAATAGCCTTGATTAAAAGGCTAGAAAATAAAGGTTACACTTATAAAACTTCTGATGGTATCTATTTTGATACAAGTAAAGTAGCTGATTATGGCAAACTTTGGGGGCAGGATCGCTCGCAATTCCTAGAAGGTGTTCGCGTAGAAAAAAATCCGGAAAAGAAAAACCCTACGGACTTTGCACTTTGGAAATTTTCACCAAAAGATAAAAAAAGGGATATGGAATGGGATTCGCCTTGGGGCAGAGGTTTTCCGGGCTGGCATATCGAGTGCTCAGCAATGGCAATGAAATATTTAGGAGAGACTATCGATATTCACACCGGTGGAATTGATCATATTGCTATCCATCATACTAATGAAATTGCTCAATCTGAAGCTGCCACCGGCAAACCCTTTGCTCGATTCTTCCTACATAACGAATTTCTAGTAGATAAAAATGGCGAAAAAATGGCAAAATCTAAAGGCCAATTCCTATCTCTGAAAGAAGTGGTCAAAAGAGGCTTTGAACCGCTGGCTTTTCGATATCTCTGCTTAACCGTGCACTACCGAGATAAACTGCATTTCTCTTTTGAGGCGCTCGCTTCAGCTAACGAAGCTCTCAAAAATCTCTGGCGTTTTGCCGGGGAACAAAAAGGTAAACAATCCGAAGCAAAAGAGAATATTTCTGTTATTTTAAAGGAGACTCTTTTAGAGATTGAAAAAGAGCTTGCTTGCGATTTAAACTCACCCCGCGTCCTTGCAAAAATTTGGGAGACTAAAAAAAGATTAAACTCAGAAAATCTTAAAGATAATTTAGTGTATGAGTTTTTACTAAAAATTGATAAAGTCTTGGGGTTAAAAATAAAAGAAAAAACCAATAAACTCCCACCGCTCTCTAAAAAAATTCTCGATCTTCTAAAACTTAGAAATACTGCTCGCAAAGAGAAAGATTATAAAAAGGCTGATGAAATAAGAGAACAAATCGAGGCAAAGGGTTTTAAGGTGGAAGATATACCTGACGGGGTGAGATTAATAAAAGATGGCAACACCTTTGAGCTAAAAGAATAATTTTCTATACCTTAAAGAGATGTTTAATTGAGTTTTTAATAAATCTGTTTTTTCTGCGAACTTCATAGATAAAAATTTTTTCTAAGCGTAGGAGAATATCGAGTAAATTCTCCCTAAATAAAAAGCTCTAGTTACAGCCGAGGATAGGGAGAAGACAGACCCAAAAAGCACCAGTTAAGCTCTTTGGCTTAACCTCTTGTGCCTAAAGGAGGAAAACGGATCTGCCATAAAGTCCCGCTATCCTCAGCCAAAACCAGAGCTTTTTATTTTACATTCTCTTTATATCACATTGAATCTCTTCTGTCAACCCCTCACAAAAGACCATCTAGAGGGGACGGTTCTCTTTTAAGCGCAAAATTTGCTAAATTGTTTTGCTTGGAAAGCAAAACAATCTTTCTTTTTATTTGAATTTTATCTTTACTCTTTTTTATCTTAGGCTGAATTAAAACTTCTCACAGTAGAACCAGGCTATTTTTAAGAAGAATAAAAGCTTTAGGAATGGATTGCAAATTTCGTCTCGCTACTACCCCGATAGAGAGATGCCTGCTTCTAATTTAAAAATCTTTTAAAAAATAGCCAGAATTTTTCTGGCTATTTTTTAATTTTTATTTATTAATAAGTATAAAGAATGAACTATAAAGACAAATGAGCAAAGAGGTAGGCCAAGACTTTTCGGCTGCCTCTCGTTATTTTTGGTATGTGTGGAGCAAATACCTCTTTGCCAAGACTATTTTTGCAAAAAAAGATTAAAAAAATCAATCCTCAAAAATACTCTTTTTAAATAAAAAGACCTCTTCTGACAAAAGAGGTCTTTTGTTTTAGAAATTTAAGCAATCTCTAAAAAGGTTCAAAATTCTCCTTTGGAATTCCAGGCAATTCGGTCTCCAAAATAAAGACCAAAACTCAAAAAGATTTTGATCAATCTTAGTGGCGCGTAAACCTAAGGTCAGCGCCAGCAAAATCCGTTTTCTGGCGATTACTTAAGGTAAAATCAGCCCCCTCCAAAGAAGCTTTTCTGAAATCCGCTTTACTTAAATTTGCCTCGGAAAAATCTGCGGAATAAAAATTTGCTTCATAAAAACGTCCAGCAACAAGACAGGCGCCAGTAAAATTTGCTCCAGAAAAATCTGCTCCTTCTGCCTCTACAGCTGTAAGATCTGCTCTCTCAAAATTAGTCAGAAAAGCCGAGGCATTAGAGAGATCAGCATGAATCAAATCCGCCTCGCTAAAAATAGCAAAACGCAACTCGCAATCTCTCAGTATTGCTCTTTTTAGGTTAGCCTTACAAAAATCAGCGTTCTCCAGATTGGCTCCTTGAAAATTGCTATCACTAAGATCGGAAAAATAGAAATTTGTACCTGCAAGATCAAGACCTGCAAAATTAACTCCCATTAATAAAGCCTTTTCAAAAATCACCCTGTTAAAACTTGCTTGAGTAAATTCAGCCCCGAAGAGATTACTTTTGTAAAACAAAGTCTTTACAAGATGCGCTTTCTTGAAGGAGGTTAGTCCTAATTCTGTGCGCGCGAAACTCACAGAAAAACACTCTGCCTCTTCTAGATCGGCTCCTTCCATTAGAGAATCAATAAAATAGGTTTTTTTCAGAATGGCTTTTTTAAGAGAAGCAAACCAAAGATTTGAATTACTTACTTTGGCGCCTTCAAAATTAGCCCCTTCTAAATCCGCACCAGAAAGATTTGTTCGCTCAATTTTGGCCATTTGCAGACGTGCGCCTTTCAGGTTGACTCTTTCAAAAATACTTCCTCTTAAATCTGCCTTCTCAAGATTTGCAAAAGAAAGATCAACATCACAGAAAAAGACTTCCCGAAGATTGGCGCCTCGAAGATTAAGACCAGAAAGATTCTCTTTTGCAAAAACAATCTCCGCCTCTGGATATTTTTCGCGCCATTTATTAAATTCAGAAACCTTAGCACTTTTTAGGAGTTCTAACAATGGTTACCTCCTTCTTCTGATTTGTAAATGTTCAAAACATAAATCAAAGGGCGTATTTGAAAAATCTACAGCGCCCTTTGATTTTGACGTTTGTTATTAAATATTACATTTTTTTCACAAAATCTGTCAATATAAAATGTGAAAAAATTACTTAAAGAAGTTTAGATTATAAAACTTCAGGGATTAGTCTTTCCAAAGTTGACATTTAACTTTTCTTTGTCTAAAATCTTAAAACGGATGGCATCATCGGTCAAATTTCTCAGCCAGAGGGCGTTACGGGCTACCACTTTTTAAATTATTAGAGATATTCCAAAAAAGATGATGCCATCAGCTAAATTAAAAAAGACGCAATATTTTCATTGCGTCTTTTTTAATTTTTTAAATTCAAAATACCTCGCCAAGTTAAAAAGTCGAATCTACTAATCTTGGCCTCCTTAGACTCCCCTTTCAGAAGAAAGCGGCTACGTTATTGGCAGACTCGTAAGCTTCGCTCAGGTTTCAAGCAAAAGATCAAGAGCGCCTCCCTGAGTAAAATCTCTAACTACTATTTTTGTTTTTAGCCCCTCTGGCAATTTCTCGAGGAGTCTAAAAACTTTCGAATTAAGAATATCTAGGTAGATAGGCTGCCAACCACGGTTAGTCATATAATCAATGGCCTCTTTCAGAAGCAGACTACCAATACCTTTGCGACGAAACCCTGGTAGTACATACAAGGCCACAATTGTTGGCTTGCCACTACCCTCTTCGCCAGAAGGGGCAATGGTAGCGATGCCTACGATTTTTCTCCCTTTTCTTGCTATCACTGCCTCGCTAACACATTGCCAACGATCGCCTGCCAAAAGCAGTCCCAGTGCCAGACTGGGTGTTTTTCTGTGAAGAGAGTTCACCCATGGTTCAACATCTTCCTTAGCAACTACTTCGATTTTAACCATCTCTTTACTCCTTTGTTAAGGAACTGGGCAGCAGCTGATTGCTTTTTAACCAGTCTGCTTAAAAAGTAATATAGAATATTTTTGATAATTTGTCAATAAAAGTAAAGGGTGTCTTGGTTTCTGTCTTTCTTAACCTTAAAAACAAGAAGGTCTTTACTTAAAATCCTTCAAAAAGTAGCGCTTTTTCAAAAAGTAAAAGTCTCTTACTCTTTTTAACATAAATTTTTGAAATAATTTTCTGCTCACCGTGCTACCAAATCTTCCTAAAACCTATAAAAACGCTTGTTTTTTTCAAATAGTAGTTTTATTTTGAATATTAATGATTACTAAACTATAAGAATTTTGTTCTTGTATTAAAAATTCCTTATTCAAAAATAGTCACAACTTTTTCAAAAATTTTAAGTAAAAAATGAAAATCGCCTTAATCTCCCATACTTTCTTACCCAATATCGGCGGCATTGAGGTTTATACCTACCGATTAGCTAGAGATCTGAAGAAAATAGGAGAAGAGATCTATGTTCTTTCTACAGATTTTGGCATTAAGAAAAAGGGAAGATTTTCTTTTCCCGTTTATTATTTTAAGGCCTGGCCAGTAATACTTAGAAACCCCTTCTCTTTTTCCCTTTTTCTTCATCTTCTAAAAAATCAATATAACGTCATTCATTTGCAATCTATGTGGTTTTTTCTAGTTTTCTGGGCGCACTTTTTAGCAGGAAGGCAAAAATTATTACTACTGTCCACGGCGTCTACCCAGACAAAGTTACCCCGATTGTCAAAATTGGCCTCTTTTGTTTTAAACCCTTAGCTTGTTTTATCCTTAAGCGTTCATGTAAAGTTATTGCTCTTTCCAAAAAAGAAAAAAGCAAACTGGTCAAAATCTTTAAAGTCTCACCCTCAAAAATAAAGATCATCCCACCAGGTATAGAAATTAAAAAACCCTCATTAAAAATTCAGCATAAGCTTAAAAAAAATATAAACTTTGTGGCTATAAAATCATCCTGTTTACTGGCCGGATTATACCTGAAAAAAATCCCCAACTGGTAATCCAAGCCTTAACTAAGATCAAATCAAAAATAAAAAATGTAAAGATCCTTTTTGTGGGTCCAGTAGAAGAGAACTTTAAAGAAACACTTTTAGAACTTGCGGGAAGTAACAAAAAGGATATAGTTTTTACTGGACCGCTTCATCCTATTAAAGACGCAGAAATACTGGCCAATTTTTATGCTCTTTCTGATGTTTTTGTGGCTTTAGGAGAATGGGAAGGATTGCCAATCAGAATATTAGAAGCAAAGGCCTACAAAATTCCGGTAGTAGAAAACATTAAAAATATAGAAAAATTGGCCGAAAAAATTCTTGAGTGTTTATTAAATAAAAACTCCCCTAAGAAAGAAGAGTACAAAGATTATTTTTGGCCAAGGGTCTTTAAAAAAATTCATAAAATCTACCTTAAATTAACATAATTATTGAAGTATTTCTCAACAAGAAATCAGGGACTGCTTTTATCTAAAATTTTATAAAACTCTTTTAGCTTTCATCAGGCTTTTGCCAGCTAGCATAATTACAATTGGGAAAATTGGCGCAGCCATAAAAGATTCTCCCCTTCTTAGTCTTTCTTAAAACAAGATTGCTTCCACAAGAGGGACACTTACCAAAGCTTTTCTTTGGCAAAGCTTCCACGTAGTTACACTTAGGAAAATTACTGCAACCTAAAAACTTGCCAAAATGACTTTTACGCTCTAACAGAAAACCCCCGCAGTTTGGACATTTTTTAGCTACTTGTTGACTGTTTTTTTCTTTACTCTCACTGGAATTCTGCATGCCCTCGCTATAATCGCATTCCGGAAATCGCGAGCAAGCGTAAAAACGACCAAACCTGCCAAAACGAATCACTTTTTTACCAATGCCGCAAAGAGGACAAGCTTCATCGGTGGTCTCGATAAAGTCTTCCTTCTTAATAGTTTCTTTTTTATCATCTAGTTTCTTAGCAAAAGGAAAATAGAAACTTGCCACTACTGCCTGCCACTCTTTCTGACCGCTGGCAATTTCATCCAAATCATTCTCCATCCGAGCTGTAAATTTTAAATCCACAATTTCGGCAAAATGCTCTTTGAGTAGTTGCGTCACTACCTTACCAACTTCTTGAGGAAAAAGTTTGCCATCCTTAATCTCTACATAACCACGTTCAATCAGTGTAGAAATAATCGGTGCGTAAGTAGAAGGTCTGCCAATCCCTTCTTTTTCTAGGGCTTTAATAAGAGTGGCTTCGCTATAACGAGAAGGTGGCTGACTAAAATTCTGTTTAGTAATAAGCTCCAGTAACGAAAGTTTATCTCCCTCTTTAAGAGGCGGTAACTTTTTATTAGCTATCCCTTCTTCTACATCGCTTTCTGTCAAATAGAGTTTTAGAAATCCAAGAAACTGCATTACCTCACCTTTTGCTAAAAAACTAAACCTACCCGCCTCTATAAAAACCTCGGTTTCTTTTACCTTGGCTTCACTCATTTGACTTGCTAATGTTCGCCGCCAAATTAAATCATAAAGCCGGGCCGCATCTTTATTTAAATCTATATCCTCTGCCAGAATCTCAAAATCACTTGGCCGAATGGCTTCATGGGCTTCTTGGGTTAACTTAGAAGTAGATTTAAATTGCCGAGGAGCAAGACTTAAAAATTGCTCACCAAACTCTTTTTCAATAATCTTTCGCGCTGCAGAGATTGCTTGGGCGGATAAATGTAAAGAGTCAGTACGCATATAGGTAATATAACCTGCCTCATAAAGCATCTGGGCTAACATCATGGTTTTTTTAGCCGAGAATCTTAGGAGACGGTGCGCTTCCTGCTGGAGGGTAGAAGTAATAAATGGTGGTGGTGGTGATTTTAATACATCTTTTTCTTTTACTTTTATTACCTTAAAATCTTTTTCTAATATCTCTTCCTTAAGTCTCTCCGCTTCCTCTTTATTCTTTATGGAAAATTTGCTAAGCCGCTTACCTTCTACCGCATATAGGTCGGCTAAAAATCTCGGAGTTTCGTCGGGCTTTTCCAGATGAGCTCTAATTAGCCAATACTCTTTTGGTTGAAATTTTTCTATCTCCTCTTCGCGATCAACAATTAACCTGAGAGCAGCAGATTGTACCCTACCAGCTGAAAGTCCTCTTCTTATTTTCTGCCAAAGCAGCGGTGAAAGCTTATAACCCACCAACCTATCTAACACTCTGCGAGCAATCTGAGCGTTGACCAATGTTTTATTAATCTCTCGCGGATGAGCAAAAGCCTTCAAGATAGCCTCCTTAGTTATCTCATCAAAAACTACTCTTTTTGTCTTGCTTTTAGGAAGCTTCAAAAGCTCACAGAGATGCCAGGCGATTGCTTCGCCTTCTCTATCTAAATCTGTGGCTAAAATTACCTCGTCAGCCTCCTTAGCGTGCTTCTTTAACCTCTCTACCACCTCTTTTTTAGCAATCGTTCGATAAATTGGTAGAAAATTTTTATTAATCCTCACACCTAAGCCCTTCTCTGGCAGATCGCGCACATGGCCAAAAGAAGCAAGCACCAGGAAGTTTTTACCCAGATATTTTTCAATTGTTTTAGCCTTGGTTGGCGATTCTACAATAACCAAATTCATTTTAGATAATAATAACCTAGGGCGTCTTTGTAGATTAACCCTAAAAGCTCTAGTTCGCTGATTAAGATTAAAGCTTCTGACAAAGATAATTCCATCTCTACTGCTAGTTTGTCAAGGGGAGCGGGTGATTTTGCTAGGTTTTGAAGAATCTTTTGGGCCTCTTTCGGCAACGAGGATATCTTTACTCTCTGGGAGCTACTTTTTTCTAAATCAATTCCTAAAATATTTGCAATATCCTCAGCTTGAGTGGCAGGAAAAGCGCCTTCTTTCAAAAGATTATTTGTGCCAAAAGAGTTTGGTTGATTAATATTACCAGGCACTGCTAAAATTTCGCGGTTATATTCCAGGGCTAACCTAGCAGTGATTTTTGTGCCAGAATGTAAACCCGCCTCCACCACCAAAAGGGCCTGGGAGATGCCAGCAATAATTCGATTACGTTGAGGAAAATAGTGTTTATAAGGTTTAGAATTAGGCAAATACTCTGACAGTAAAAGACCATCAGCTTTGAAAATTTCCTCTGCTAAATATTGATGCTCGCTGGGATAGATATTAAGCAAGCCTGAACCTAAAACTGCGATTGTATAACCTTTATGAAAAAGAGCAATCTTGTGGGCTAAAGAATCCACGCCATAAGCAAGCCCAGAAACAATACCCACTCCTGACTCGATCAATGGCTTAAGTAAATCATCCATAATAGCTTTAGCATAACTACTCATATCTCGCGCACCTACCACCGAAAGGAGTGGTCTGTCTTTTTTTAAATTCCCCCGTGCAAAAAGAAGATAGGGTTTATCGGGAATATTACTAAGAAGTAAAGGATAGTCCTTGTCTTTAAAGCTTAGCAACCTAATGTTTTTCTTCCTGCACACCTCCAAAATCTCTTGATTGTCTTTACTTGCAAACCCCTTAAGTGCTGCTAAAATCTGTTGGCAACGTCTTTTAGAGAAGCCCAAACAGATAAATACTTCTTCTTTATTCTTTATCTTTCTTAACTCCGAAAGATTTTTAAAATATTCAAGAAGTTTAAAAAAAGAAAGTGAAGAAAGTTCAATCCTTCTAAAAGCGATAAGAGTCAGTAGATCTTCGGTATCCATAAATCTTTTTTAAAAGTCTAACAAAAAAATCTAAACCAAAGAATCCTTTCTCTTAAGGCGTGCCACTGCTGCTTTCAACATTCTGGTGTATAAAATAAGCCCTACTGCTTCCATATTGCCAGACTGTTCTTTACCAAGAATATTGCCTCCACCTCGAAGATCTAAATCTTTAAGTGCCACTTGAAAACCTTTTCCTAACCCCTCTATATCGGCAATTGCTTGTAATCTTCTTAAAGCTGACTGCGGAAGACCTTTTTCGTAAAGAAAGTAAGCATAGGCTTTTTTGTAACCGCGACCAATTCTGCCTCTTATCTGGTAGAGATCAGCTAAACCAAAACGTTCTGCTTCCTCTACAATTAAAGTATTCACATTATTAAGGTCAAGGCCAGACTGAATAATTGTTGTACAAAGAAGAATTTGGATCTTACCACGGGTAAAGTCATGCATCACTTTCGCTAAATGCTCTTCTGGCATCTGACCATGAGCTACGGCAATACGAGGAAGTTTTTCACCATAAACCTTTCTTAATAATTCTGTAAGCTGTTTGAGTTTAAGCGACATTCTGGATACACGATTAAACAGGTAGTAAATCTGTCCTCCCCGCATAATTTCAGCTTCAATAGCCCTAGCTACCACTTTTTCGCTAAAAGGAGCTACAAAGGTAGAGATAGCCTGCCGCCCTAAAGGTGGAGTCTCAATAAGAGAAAGATCTCTAAGTCCTGAGAGGCTTAAAAAGAGTGTACGCGGAATTGGCGTGGCTGAGAGAGTAAGTACATTTACATTGGCTCTTAATTTTTTAAACCTCTCTTTATGTTTCACACCAAACCGTTGTTCTTCATCAATAATTACAAGACCTAAGCGCTTAAAAACAACATCACTATTAAGCAACCGATGAGTGCCAATAATAATATCAATCTTACCATCCTTAAGATCAGAAAGAATTTTCTTAACTTCTGGAGCAGAAGCAAAACGAGAAAGCCTTGCAATCCGCAAAGGTAAATTGTTTAGTCGCTGTTCAAAAGTAGCAAGATGCTGCTCTACAAGAATAGTGGTAGGTGCCAAAACAGCAGTCTGCCAGCCGGCAAAAGCTGTTAGAGCCGCAGCGCGAATAGCTATTTCAGTCTTTCCAAAGCCTACATCGCCACAAATAAGCCTATCCATCGGTTTTTCTGATTTAAGATCATTAAGGACTTCGAAAAGTGCTTTCTTCTGGTCAGTAGTGAGTTTATAAGGAAAACTTCTGCTGAGCATTTCTTCTGCTTCGTTAGGCCAACTAAAAATAGGGCTTTTACTCATAGCTCTTTTTGCATAAATAAGAAGTAGCTCTGCTGCAAGGTTATTCACCGACTCTTCTACTTTTTTCTTGGTGTTACCCCAGGTTTTTGAAGAGAGAGAAGAGAGCTTGGGAACCCTTCCTAACCCTTCATAGACAGTAAGAAGGTTTAATTGCTCTTTGGGTACAAATAAACGGGCATCTTTGGCATATTTTAACTCTAGATAAATCTTTTTAAGTCCTCCGATGTTTTTCTGAGTGAGTCCTAGAAATTCCCCTATTCCATAATTTAAATGAACCAAAAAAGTACCTGGTAAGACCTTTCTCTTGTCCAACTCAATATAATTTGCTGAAATTTCAAGGATCTCATATTCTTTTCCGCTCTCTGCAGAAATAATTTTTTCCAGAGTATTGCCAAAAAAATCGAGATGGTAAGCATTACTTTTTAGTGTTGGCCAAAGCGTTAATCTGTCACCTCGCACACGAAAAGTTCGGGGTAAAATTTCTGAAGATGAGATATACCCTATCTCTACCAATTCTTTACATAACTTAGCAATTGATAATTGAGAACCTTTTTTAAGAATCATATTTTAATAAAATAACATAAAATTTAATAAAAATCTATTTTTCATAATTATTCATACTATTTGACATTTTTTATAAAATTGAATATAAAATATTGACAAATTTTTTATGGTTTGCTACAATAATAACAGAACCTGAAAATAGAAGATTTCTACCAGCTCTCTAAGGAACGGCAGGGTTTTGCCCCTCCTTTCCCTGCCGTTCCTTAGAGAGCTGGTAGAAAAAGAAGGTAAACTACAAAAACCTGCCTCGCTTGATCCGGCCTTGCGCATTTTAAATGCATATTTAGGCCGCAAAAACAGGGTTTAACCCTGGATCGGCGAGCAGATTATTGTAGATTACCAAATCTACCCCCATCCTTAAAAAGATGGGATCTGCCTAAAGCCGTACCGCGATGCAAGTTTTTAAAAAAATTCTTAAAGACTTACACCGCGGTACGGCTTTTTTCTTATAAGCCCATCCAAATTTTAAAAAATATTTTGAAGGGTTCTAAAAGAAATATAACATATAACCAGAAAGAACAACGCTTTATGCTTAAAGTAAAAATTTCTGATTTACTGCTTTAAAAAATCTAATTTAGTGATTCAAAAACTAAAAACCTCCCCTTGGGAGGATTTTTTACTTAAAAACCTAAAAAGACTACTTTATTTCTACTCCCATACTCCTTGCTGTACCCTCAATCATTTTTTCTGCTTCTTCTAGACTATCGGTATTTAAATCGCTCATTTTTCTTTTAGCAATCTCCCTTACTTGTTCTTTTGAAAGAATACCAACCTTCTCTTTCCCGGCTGTGGCTGAACCTTTCTCAATTTTTAAGGCTTTTTTTATAAGATCTACTACTGGTGGCTGAAAGAATCTTAAGGAATAACTACGATCTTCATAAACAGTAATCTCTACTGGAATATTGACATTCTCGCTTATTTGCGCTTTGGTGGCTTCGTTAAATTTTTGACAAAACTCCATAATATTTAAGCCAGCAGAACCCAACGCCGGTCCTACGGGGGGCGCAGGATTTGCCTTCCCTGCAGGAATTTGTAGCTTAAGAACTTTTTTTATTTTCTTTTTTGCCATATGAATTTCTCCTTAAGCATATGAAAAATAAAAAATATTTATGAAAAATAAATATAGAATCATAATTTTTTCACTTGTAAAAAATCTAATAATGCCGGTGTCTCTCTGCCAAACATTGAAATTAAAACCTTAACCTTCCCCTGACTTTTATCAATAGCCGCCACTTTGCCTTCAAAATCTTTAAAAGGTCCATCAGTAATTCTTACCAGATCTCCCTTTTTAAGCTCTATCTCATACTTAGGTTGATCTACACCCATCCTTTTCATAATTCGTTCCACCTCCGATTTTTTCATTGGTGTTGGCTGAACTCCAAAACCAATAAAACCAGTGACATTAGGTGTATTTCTTACTACATACCAAGAATCATCAGTAACTATCATATCTACCAAAACATAACCAGGTAAAATCTTTTTTTCTACTAAGCGTCTTCGACCATTCTTTATTTCAATCTGTTTTTCTTTAGGAACAATTACATTAAAAATCTTATCCTGCATACCTGTAGAGATGATTCTTTGTTTGAGTGTTTCAACTACCTGCTCTTCATAGCCAGCATAGGTATGAATTGCATACCAAGCTCTTTCACCGCCACGCTGTCTTAGTAAGCCCTCCCGCGGTTTTAATTCTTTCTCTTTCTTTTTTCTCTCTTCGGTTTCTTTTATTAAATCAATACCCATTTTTACCTTGTAATAAACTCTACAATCTTTGTTAAAAGAAAATCAAGAACCCCAATTACTATTCCCGCAATCACCACTGAGGCGAGAATTATTAAAACTAAATTAACAACTTCTTTCTTTGTTGGCCAATTCACTTTTTTCAATTCCGAATATGACTCTTTCAGATAGGTAATTATAGCGTTCATTTACTAATTTTTTGAATCTCTATTAGGGTTAATTTATCTCTATGTCCCAAAGTACGATGGTATCTTTTCTTGGGTTTATAAGTAAAGATTCTTATTTTTTTTCCTTTTTCCTCCCCTATAACTACCGCTTTCACATTAACTTTCTCTAATTCTTTTTCGGAAAAGATACCTTTATTATCATCAATAATCCCCAAAACTTTTATACCTTTTACCTCTTCTTGGGCTTTTTGAGGTAAATGACTTACCCGCAATCTGTCGCCTTCTGAAACCACAAATTGTTTTCCCTGAATTTCAATAATTGCTTTCATTAATTTATAAAATATCAGAAATCTTCACTATAAGCAATATAGTTTTTTCAATTAGCATAATTTTACAATCACTAATCCAAAATTTTATCTTCCTCTAAACCAAGCAACTACCAAAGAAAAGAGGTTTTTTATCCTCTCGATAAAAGATGGCGACCTATTTTCTATTTGTGGTAGCAATCCGTAAACACTGTTTAATTCGTTTAATTTCTTGATAGTAGCGAAATTAAGTTTGCCGGTAGCGGGTAAACTATATTTTTTCTGAAACTTAATAAGAGCATCCTGAAGTTCGCGATCAAATAATTCATCAATGGTGCCATTGTAAAGACCTTCGCGATTCAAGGTACTCTTAATAATCTTAATATCAGGATGAGACGAACCTAGCCTTACATAGACATATGCTGAAGGTGAAGGTGAAGGGTATTTATTAGCTGCAGTCTTCGATGCTAAAAACTCTCTCTGAAAAGTCTCTAAATCTTGACTGGTAACTAAACCATCTTTATTAAGATCTCCTGCGGCAATTTGCAAAGAGGAAGCCATCACGCTTTTGTCAACAATTTTCTTTAGCAACTCAAAATCATCATTGTTTACTAGACTATCTCCATTAACATCGCCTAAGATAACCTTCTTTGTTTGGTAAGCGATTAAATCTTTTATACTGGCTAGAAGCAGCTGGGCATCAGCTATTGTTATTACTCCATCGGCGTTAAGATCAGCTGCTTTTTTTTGATTAACGCTTGGTTGAAGTCGACCAGTAGTAAAGGCAAGGATTAATTCCACATCTAAGCCATCACATCTACCATCACCGTTTACATCTCCCAAACCGTTCTTGTTTGTACAAATGGGCTTTTGTTCGGTATTGGCTATGAGAGCAAGTATTTTCTCGGCATCTCGAGCTGTAATTTTACCATCTCCATCAAGATCCAGCAAAGAAAGCTGACTAGTGGTAGGTTTAATAATACCTACGCTCATCTTGATTGTTAAATCAACATCTGCATAAGTAAGCTTTCCATCCAAATCTGCATCTCCTTTAAGCGCTTGGGAGGGTAATTTTCTACTAATGCTAGTAGCTCCGGGTGTAAGTGAAGGAGAAGAAGCTTTAGGCACTGTTTGGGTCAAGGAAGGTGAAGGGCTTAATGTAGAAAAGATAGTAGGCGTATAAGCGGGTTTTTGACCACTTATCTCTTCTGAAGGCAGCGAGAAGGGGGTAGGTGTATTAACAGAAACCCCAGGTTGAGAATAAGCCATCTGATCTTCGCCTGTTCTACTTTTTACTTTGATGCAAACCTGGGCAATTTTATGAACAACTCCATCAATATCTTTCATAAACACGTTAAGACGCACTGGTTTTGCTTCATTACCAGTGCTAATCAAAAAATAAGCTACTCCTCTTACATTAGCCTTATCAAAATTAGGAACTTCGCCAGTAAGAGTAGCTACTAATTTTGCCGAAGGATCTAACCTTAAAAGGTTTTCTAGCCTGTTATCACTAAAAACAATCTCTTTATATTCAGTATAATCAGGATGCAAAGGATACAAAGTAGCAACTCCTTCTACTTTTTCTAAGACAATTTTGGGATTGTTGTTAAAATTATAACTGGCATTTTGCCACTCTTCTTTTAAAAGAGATTCTAGTTTTTTATTTGGATCTTTACTAGAAATATAAGCATTTTTTTCAAAAACGATATTTAGACCTGCTCTTTGAAAAGTATAAAGGCTCTCAGGGGCTTGAACGAAAAATAACCCGGCATTTTTGGTAGCAAAGTTGTCATACTCTGGCTTATGAGAACTAGCTGTTTCTACTACACAATCTGTTCCTGTTTTGGGAGCTAAAACTACTTCGCTAGCGTCAGCACTTAAATAATAGCGCCAAGATAACCAACCAAGAATAAGTACCACAAAAAGACCTAAAAACGAAATTATGGTAGATTTCCTAAACATTTAACCTCCTTATTTTAAATTAATTTTTCATCTCTAATTAATATTTTAACAATTTTTTTATCATAAAACCTTAAAAATCTAAAATTTTTTGTCTAATCACAATGCTTTGAATAATACCAACAGCTAGAAAAGCTGTTAGAATACTTGAACCCCCATAAGATAAAAAGGGTAAGGGAATTCCTGTAATAGGAGCAAGCCCCATAGTCATTCCTACATTAATGAAAAATTGCAGAGTAAACATAAAGAAGAACCCTACAGCAATTTTTTGACCAAAGTTGTCACGACTATATTCAGCCGCAAAAATGATTCTCAAAATGAAAAGCAGATAAAGTAAAATGAGTAGTAACCCACCAGCAAGACCAAAAGCTTCGGCTAAAGCTGCAAAAATAAAATCGGTAGCAGGAGCTGGCACAAATTTCAATTGGGTTTGACTGTTGCCCCTAAAACCTTTCCCCCAAATACCGGCTGAACCAATAGCAGTTTTTGATTGAGAAAGATTATAGCCACTACCCCGAGGATCTCTATTTGGATCCAAAAATGTAAGAATGCGCTCTCGTTGATAATCTCTCAAGATTTTTCCAAAGAAAGAGACCTTAAAAGCAGAGAGGGCAATGAGTAAGCACAAAATAACAATCAAACTTATTATCACTACAAGTAAAGATCTGCGCGGTTTAGTAAAAAGAAGATTACCAAAAGTTATACCTATCACCACGATAGCAGTACCCAAATCTGGCTGATTCAAAATTAAAAAGATAGGTAAAAAGCTTATGAGAAGAAAAGGGATAGCTGAAGGAATATCAAGATATTCGTGTCTACTCAAATAATGGGCTTGCCACAAAACAAGAGCAATCTTAAAAAATTCTGAAGGCTGAAATTGAAAAAAACCAATCTGTAACCACCTTGAAGCACCAGCGATTTCTTTACTAAAAATAACCGCAACTAAAAGCCCCAAAGAAACCACATAAAAAGGAATAACAAGATTTCTAAAATAGCGATAATCCACAAGACTTAAAAAAGCTGCTAAAAAAAGGCCAAGGATAATAAAAATCACCTGTTTCCACCAGAGATTACTATCCGGTGTAGCACCATTTTGCACAAGAGCATAAATAGTGGCTACTGAAGTAGCAGAAAAAACTACCGGAATAATCACCAGCCAAAAATCAAATTGTCGTAAAAATCTTTTCAATTTAAAAATGTCTTTTTATGGATAACCAAAAACGATTACCAAAAATTTCTGCGGTCAGAAAATTATTCTCTGGCTGAGTTCTAAATGTTAACGAATTAATCAGTAAACGCTTACCGTATTCTTTGTTAACTTCTTTAGCAAGTTTATAAATAAATTCTGACTCTGCAAATATCTCTAAATCAATCTTGTCCGAAAGTTTACAATTATTTAATTTTCTTAGATTTTGCACCAGTCGTAAAAATTCTCTTTTGGCTCCTAAAAAGCGTAATTCTTCATCTATCTGGGTATCAATATTCACTTTCAATCTTTTTGCCTTTTTAAAGACTACTTCTAAAATATTTGTCTCCTCGCAAATTATTCTTTCGTAAGCTGTAAGATTCTCCTCAATAAGAAAACCTGGATAAGCAATTGTGGCTTTTCGAAGTGGTTGACGAACATTAATCTGGGTGTTTTTACGCTGGTTTAAAATTTCAGAGACTAATTTGCGCAATAAAAGCATATCTTTCAAGATTTCATCATTATAACCTTCTGTATTGGGCCAAAGAGCAAGCTGCAGGCTGACAGGTAGTTTTTGGCCCTCTTTCAAATATTCTTTTAAGGTAAGAAAAATATGCTCGGCAAAAAAAGGGGTAAAAGGTAGCATCATAAATGCCAGATGATAAAGAGCAGAAAGCAGGTTACTAAGCATTATTCTCGCTTTCTGAGAATCAACATCTGCCCGAACTCGATCTCGATTTCTTCTTAAATACCAAAGAGAAAGATCGTTTATATAGTCTATTACTTCGTGAGCAGCTTTCGCCAAGCGAAAACCTAATAAAGCCTCTTTTGTTTTTAGCACTGCCTTAAAAGTTCTATGTTTTAACCAAAAATCTAGAATTGTTTCTTCTTGAAAGCAAACAACAAAATCTTTCAAGTTATGCAGTTTTGCATAATCTTGGAAAAACTTAAGAAGATTTTTGGCAAGATTAAGGCTCTTATAGGCAGTCTTGGCTAGCTCTTCGCTGGAAAAACGCACCTCTTTTGCCTCTACCGCCGGCGAAGAAAGCAAGAAAAGTCTTAAAGTATCTGCACCGTAAGAAGCAAAAACTTCGCTTACCTCAGGATAATTTCTTAACTTTTTAGAAAGCTTCTTACCATCTTTTGCAAGAATCATACCATTGACTATGACATTCTTAAAAGCTGGCTTTTTGGTAAGAATAACTGAAAGGACTAAAAGCGTGTAAAACCAACCCCGTGTTTGATCCTGACCTTCGGCAATAAAATCAGCCGGAAACCGCCCGCTTTTTAGAAACTTTTCAACATCTCCCGAAAAATCTTTTAGAATATTCTGGTGGGCATAAGGCATAGCGCCAGATTCAAACCAACAATCAAGTACCTCCTCTACTCTTTTCATCTGAGCTCCACAACTACAAGGTACCAAAACTGTATCAATCTCTGGTCGATGCAAATCTTCAAGAGTGACCCTTTGTCCCACGGCTTTTAACAATTCTTCCTTCGAACCAAAAACTCTTATATTTTGACACTTTAAACATCGCCAAATAGGTAGTGGTGTTCCCCAAAATCTTTGCCGAGAAATTGCCCAATCGCGCGCCTCTTGCAGCCACTTTCCAAAGCGTCCTTCTTTTAGATGGGCAGGCACCCAATGAATCTTTTTATTAGCCGCCACCAACTCATTCTTAATCTTGGAAACAGCAATATACCAAGCAGGTAGTGCGTAAAAAATCAAGGGACTATCACACCGCCAACAAAAAGGATAAGAGTGAAAAATTTTTTCTTCCTTTAAAACTTTTCCCTCTTTCAAAAGTTTTTCTTTAAGCAAATCGTTAAACTCAAAAACCGAAGAGCCAGCAAAAAGATGAAATTCTTTCTTTACCTGACCACTGCTGTCTATATGTTGAGTTAACTCTACAATCTCTTTGGCTTTCTCCTTACCAAAAATAGCTTCGGTAAGAAGTAAATCTTCTTCTCCATAGGCAGGAGCAATATGCACAATTCCCGTTCCTTCCTCCGCAGAGACAAAATCTGCTTCAACAAGTCTAAAAAGACAATCCTTAAAGATGGCTGCTTCTTTTTTAAGAGGAGAAAAAAGGGGCTTATAACCACGAGTATATTTTTTAATCAGATTGCTACCCTTCTCTTCTTTTAAAACCTCATAACTAATATCTCTAAACACGGAGCTTACGCGCTCTTTCAAAACCCAGACAGATTTTCCTTGGTGTTCTCCTTCCAAAATTTTTATTAAAAGATAACAAAAATCACCACCTAGAGCTAAAAGAATGTTACCTGGTAGAGTCCAAGGGGTAGTGGTCCATGCAAGTAAATACTCAGGACTTTCTCTTAAAGGAAAAAGAACATAGAGAGAGTCAGCCGGAACGTTTTCTTTATAACCTTGACTTGTTTCAAAATTAGAAAGTGGGGTTGCGCAGCGAGGACAATATGGCAAACTCTGAAAGGCTTCATAAACAAGGCCCTTGTCATAGACTTGTTTAAAAACCCACCAAATTGCTTCCATATAATCAGGAGACATTGTAATGTAGGCATCACGCACTGAACCTAATCTACCAAGTCTTTTAATTACCTTCTCCCACTCGACCCTATATTTAAGTACCGAATTGCGACAGTTGTTATTAAATTCTTTAATACCAAACTTTAAAATATCCTTACGACTTTTCAAATTAAGTTCTTTTTCTACCTCATACTCTACAGGTAGACCATGCGTATCCCAACCAAATTTTAATATTACGCCCTCATTAAGAAGTAAACGAAAACGCACTACCGCATCTTTGATAGACATCGCTAAAATATGTCCGTAATGAGGCAAACCGTTAGCAAAAGGCGGACCATCAAAAAAGACAAACTGTTTTTTTCTCCTTAAGGACTCCTTGGCCACAAGACCATCTAGATCACATTTTTGCCAGTGATCCAAAACAGCCTCTTCTAATAAAGCTGATTCACTTTTTGTTTTATGGTCTGTTTTCTCTTCTGGCATAATTTTAAAAATTTCTATTTAGAAACAAAAATTATTTTTTTTTAAGATAACAAAAAAGAGCACTTCTGACAAACCAAAAGTTTTTTATACTGCTAATCTGGAAAAAGCAAATCTTGACTTTCTTTAACAGAATCAGTCAGTTTTGCCGAGTTCTTGAGAAAATCTTTTCTTGTTTCTTCGTAAAAATGTTTATCATATTTCCTTATATCCACAATGAGCGGCACAGGTAACGCATAACCAAAAATAAGCGCTTGCTCTTTAGGAGCAAGTGTAGAAAGCATAGATTTTAAAACACTGGCTTTTTCTGCGCCAATAAAGACTGCTTCAATGTCTTTCTCTTCCGAGAGAGGATAACAAATTTTAGTTCCCAATTGCGAAAGCACCTCCCTATCAATTTGGGATGGTCGCTGATCTACTACTAAAAGAGTTACCCCAAATTTTCTTAGTTCCCTTGCCACTCGGCCAAAGATTGTTTGTGAGGCGATTTCTGGTTTTAAAAAGTTATGTGCCTCTTCAATCACCATAATAAGCGGCCAGACTCTTCCACCGCGGTCTTGGGCTAGTTCAGATTCTTTGCGATAGCTTTCGTAAATCCTCCGGGAAAGAATATTACTCACCAAAAGATAAGAAAGTTCACTCTGGAACCGACCAAAATCTAAAACCACTGACTCTTTCCTCTTTAGATGTCCAAGAATCTCCTCTACTACGCTATCATCTTGAACTTCTTTAATATAAGGGAGCTTTTCAAGTTGTCTAAGTTTGCGCTGCAGAGCAAAAAGACTATTTTCTAAAATAGCCAAAGACCTCGCTCGTTCTGAAGTAGTATAAGGATCCCAAGAAAGAAGTTCTTTGAGCCAGTTGTCACCCGATTGTTTTTCTAAAATATAGGCGGTATCAGAAGCAGAGGGAGTAAGATTTAACGTTTCGCTAAGAAGCAAGAGGTCTTCTGGGGTAATCTGGTTAAGACCAATTTTAACTATGCGGTCCGGTTGAACATTGTGTCTTAAAGCCGACTGCTCGTCCAAAGCAAAAATCTTTACTTTATTAGGAAAAAGCTCTTTAAGACCAAAAATCCTTCCCTCAGCCTCTGAATAAGCTGACCAGCCATATTCATTATGCATATCAAAGACGAGTACCGAGGCAAGCTCTTTGGCAATAATTCCCGCAAGAATAATTCTGGTAATAAAACTTTTTCCCGTGCCACTTTTGCCAAAAATACCATTTGAACGCTCGCAGAAAGCCTTTAGATTGAAAAAGAAAGGAAAAGGCGTGTCCTTAAAATTACCCAAGCAAAAATGCTCTTTTGTAGACTTGCCAAAAATTTTCTGAAAATCTTCAAGCAATGCCAGCCGCACAGGTGCCAAAAAAGAAGGAGCTGAGCGAGCTTTCCTTACAGTTCCATCTTTTTGAAAGATCAACAAGGGCTCTAATTTTAAAAGATAACTACTCTCTTCAAGAAGGACTTCTCTTAGAAGAGCAGGCATTTTTTCTTCAAAAAATTTTCTGAAATTATCCGAGAGCGCAATATCCGAAATAGCAGAAAAAAAACTTGTCTCTTGCTCTTCTATTACTACGAAGTCGGCAATATTTAACCTAAGATCTTGCTTTTTTTCTTCAGATAATCGCGCCCAGAGACCTTCTGAAAAAGAACCACTAATAATTTCACCAAAGTACTCTTTCATTCTGCCTCCAAAAGATAGGCAAGCCTTTTCAATTTTTGCCAATCATAGCCTACAAGAAATAATTTTCTTAAAATCTCTATTTTCTCTTCTCTAGAAAAAGTCTTTAAGGCCCGCGCGATTAATTCTTCATTAACGTTCTTGGCAAAAAGCCTTAAAACAATATCTTCTTTTTTAAAAAGTTCTTTTATCTCCCTAGTGGTTAAAAAATAAGCCGAAAGAAAAAGCTTGAGCCCATTATTAAAAAGGGGTAATGCATAGGCCTTATTAATAACCACCATCTCGAGCTCTGGATGATTCTTCAAAATTTCTTTACGACTCATTTCCGTGGTCCCTAAAGGCTGGGCGCTTCTACCATCTAAAAACTCTTCCCAAACTTCCTCTACTAAAAGAAGACTACGGTTTTCTAATTCTAAAAAACTACCTGGGGATATCTCAACCCCTGCAACAACAGCTAGAACTACTCTGCCGTTGTCAATTTTGATAACCTCAGCTATTTTCTCTTTTTTGAGCATCAAGTGCTTTATTTAATAACGCGTCTGTTAAACTATTTAAATGGCGATGAACATGAATAACTTCGTAATCTACACCCAGATTTATAAGCTCTTGTTTAGCCTTTTCATAAAGAGTTTTTAATTGAGCATTCTTTACTTTGTAAATACCTAAAATCTGATTCACAAGCAACTGTGAATCTGAATAAAATTTAATTTTTTTAAATTTTTGGTTCTTTAAAAAATCTTTCAAAAGAGATAAAGCTTCAAGAAAAGCTTGATACTCGGCAAAATTATTGGTAGTCCAGCCAATAGTTTTTGCCCGCTTAAGTAAAATCTGATTCTTATTATCTAAGAAAACCACCGAAATAGCTGCGGGTCCAGGATTACCACGAGCGCCTCCGTCTGTAAAAACCTTTAAAAAAGTAGCCTCCCCCATTTCAGAAAGGAAAAGATAAATCTACTGTCTCTTTTGCGGTAATATCCTTTTCATAAAAAGGCAGGGTCTCTTCTTGACCATCATTAAAGAGTATAGGCGTAGGAGCTATTTCTATTTCTACTCGCAAAAGCGGCGCTCCAAATTGTTTACAATCAGAAAGAATATAACTGGTTGGATTTAAGCTTGAAGCCTCCTCGTTGTTTACAATAGTACCGTCAGGTTGAACTCCCTGCAAAATAAAATTTTTATTAAACCAATCTTCCAGATCAGCACCTGTTTGTTCTCCTGAAGGAGTATACGTATATCTGAAAATATATGTTTTTTGCGTATTATTCAAATCTATGGGCATCCCTTCAAATAATCCGTACCACTTTGGGTTAAGGGGAGCAAAAAAAGCTAACTGTCTTCTTATCAAATCAGAAACCTCATAATACTGAACTGCACTCATTCCCTCTATTATAAATTGAATCCAATGGGGAGGAATTTTTGTAAGACAACTACCGGGCCGTGCATAAAGTCTAAATTTTTTTACATCTATATTGTCACTGGTCAACTTTACCGCCTTTTTGCTAGCAGAAAGAGGAAATGTTTCTTCTGGGCCTGGTAAATTAACTGGTAGATCAAGATAATTATAGTATTTATCAATAAAAGTTTTTTGAGAAAAAACATACTCATCATAAAAAATAGCATTATGCTCCTTAAATTTGTTGGCCGTTTCGTTTCTACTGACCTTATCTATATAAAAAGTTCTTAAATAAAGAAACTCTCTCCCTTCAAAATTTTTAGAAGAAACTAAAAAAGCCACTGGTAAAATATTGCTTCCTCCCACGCATTCTGCATTGGTTGTATCAGTAGGAGGAGAATCAACGGTAGGATAATGCCCCCAATCAGAATTCTCTAAATTCTTTAGACCACTAGATAAACAAATTAGTCCATCATTATTTTTTGGAAGAGGGTTTTTATCATCATCAATCAAAGCATTGACATAAAGCCCTTTTAAGACAGGATAAACGTTGCTGCCGTTTGAACTTAAAACCTCTCTTTTCAATCTTTCAATTATTGTTGTTAGGTTTTGATTCAAATTAACGTCTCTGCTTAACCTTCTCTTCTCAACTGTCTGCAGAGCAATAGTAGAGATGCTTATACCTAAAACTCCTATAAAAATTGCTACTGAGACCAAAAGCTCAAGAAGGGTAAAACCTTTTTTCATTTTACTTAAAATCATGATTAGTCAACACCGCAGAAGCTTTGACGTATTCCTCAGCCGCCCCATTAGAATCTTTTTCTTTTTTCCAGGTAACAAAAGCCGTGACAACCACAACAAAAGATTTATCTGAAAGAATACTTAGCTCTTTTCCATTTTCATCTATCGTGTTTTTCCTAATACCCTCTCTAATCTCTTTTATTTGATTTTCAGATTTTTGTATTTTTATGTATTCCCTAAATATAGTATTTGCAATTTGCCTCTCTCGAAAACAACCAGAGCTTAAATTTTCTTTATCAAAGCTGATGGTTTCACGCAAGGGCAAAAAATTTCCACAACTTAAACCCGACTGTGACTGTTGATTCGGATAAACATTGTCTTTTTCCAACACAAATGAAGTAGAAGAATCTAGATTTTCTAAATCACCTAACCAGCTTAATGACTGAGTACTATTCATACTTTCCTCTTTCTTCTTTTCGATATAATTTTTTACCAAAAAAATTGCTTCACTAGCATAACGATGCGCTTGCTCCCTATAAGAAGATTCCGTGCTTAATTTATGAGCAGTGGTTAAAATCATTGTGGTTGCTGCCAGAAAGATCGAAAGAATACCAAGCATAGCCACAATCTCAATCAGGCTAAAACCTTTTTTGCTTTTTAAGCAAATTACCTTCATCACTTCTATTATAAATTATAACCAATTTTCATCCACTGTCATTTTTCTATCAACACCCCCCGGGAACAAAAAAAGCATTACCTTGCGGTACACTAACCATAATTTTTCTATTACTGCTGCTGCCTTTTTCATAGCCCACACAAAGAGTAAAAAAACCTCTCATCCCTACTAGTCCATAAGCTCCAAAATCAGCCTCGCCATTTCTATATCCCAAAAAAATTATGTAAGGCTGACTTCTTTCGCCAGTGTCTGTGTCTGGAGAAGCACTAGGAAATGCAGTAGTACTAGGAGAATTTCGTTGGTCAAAAATAGACAGGTTGGACTTATCTTTTAGGATTTTTATATCTTTTGGTAATCTTAAAGTACTTATTACAGGAAAATAAAGTGGTACTTTTAAACAAGTTTGTTTGTCTTCTTCGTTTTTATATTGATCACAAGAATTATTATGGGCATAGTCTCTGATTATTTCCCAAATTTTTTTATTTACTTTTGGCCCTCCAATATCAGGAGGTGGTGGTAATTGATTAAATTGTTCACTAAAATCAACTTCTGGATCCTCAGATTTGGACATGCTCCATTCTCTAATAGAAAGTAAGGTATAATCATTATCTGGTGGTTCAAAAGTAACAATGGTACCTTTTACCTCATTTGTCTCTCCGCTTATAATCCCCGAAGCCTCCTTTTCAGACAAGCTTTCTTGTCTCCTATAGACTGCTAAATTGTGAGCATAATTAATAAAATTTATAATATTCTGGGTAGCAAAATCTAATGTCTCTTCTTTCTGGTAAAACCAAACACGAGGCACAGTTATTGCTAGAATACCGCCCAAAATTCCTAAGGTAATTAAAAGCTCAATCAAGGTAAAGGCTAAAAGTCTAGGTTTTGATTTTTGATTTTTTTTCATTTTATTGGCCAATAGCATCAAAAAAACGATCAGAACAGGGCGTAGGATCAGATTGAGCAGCCTGCTCTGATTTCAAAAGCGGCACCCCCAATCGATAGTAAACCGTACGGCCTTTAAGGTAGTTACAAGAGCTGTTAGTTGAACTCTCCCATGCAAAGTATTGCTTTTTAAATTCAGCACTATCTACTCCAAGATCCAAAAAATTAGCTGCGGTCTGTTCTGCACTATTCCAATTAGAATTTATAGTAGTACAACTAGAATAGTCATCAGGATTACAGAACTTATAATTTTTCTGATAGAAAAAAGTATGATTTGTGCCAGGAATATATATAGCCCAATTAGGCAAAATCCCTTTATCAACAAGATCATTAAGTATCTGAGGGTAATCCCTATTTTTAGAATAATAGGTATTAAGCGCAGCGACTACTCTATTTAAAGCATTAATTCTCTGGTTATCTATGGCGCTCTTTCTGGCTCTATCAATTGCTGGGATTGAAGCAGCTGTCAATACGGCAATAATCCCCATTACTACAATAATCTCCATCAGGGTAAAGCCACAAAGCGGTTTTTTCCTTTTTAGATTTTTTTTGAAAATCCACATCTTTATAAAAATTTTAGATTAAATGACTAAAAGTTGTAAACAAAATTTACTTAATAACCAACAATGTCAAAAAATCTATCTGTGCAAGGAGTAGCATCCCTTAGAGCTTCTGGTTCCGGAGCATACAAAGCTGCTCCCAAACGATAACCAACACTACCACTCCCCACTTTTGCCTGTTCGGAACATTTCCCACCTGGGTTTAAATCAACACCATAAAATTGTCTATGCATTTCTTGGTAGCTGCCGGCATTATCTTGACAAACCATTTTGTTTAAGTCCGCAATCGGACTATTTAACAGCTTGTTCTTCTGATTAACCCAAGTTAAATTTTTCGATTCTGATTCTGTCTGACTTATAGTATTACACAAGCTATCCTTAAACTCCTTAAATTGATAATTTACTTGGTAAAAAATTGGAAACTTTGGGTTATAGTCAGAAGGCAGAAAACCATAACTCTTAAGAAGATCAATCAAAGCTACCCCCGCGTCTTTTTCAGGATCGTCTACTACAGGAGATGGATAAACACCCTTTTTGCTCCTATAGGCTTGAATCTGCAGATTTATCTCTTGCAACTCAGCAATAATTTTCGCATCTCTGTAATTAAGTCTAAGCCGCATTGCTTTTGGAAATAAAAAGACAGTAAGAGTGCCAACAATAAAAAAAACAATCAAGATCTCTATAATTGTAAAGGCCCTCTTTTTGGTAGAATTTTTCATTTTTTCACTTCTGATTATACTCTTTTACTAAAGAAATAAATAGACAAAAAAAGCCGCACTGGCTAAAAACGGCGAAAAGGCAATTTGGCTTTTCAGTTTTGCTTTCTTAAAAAGAATTAAAAAAGAAGCTACAACTGCCCCAGCGGTAAAAGCCAAGAAAAACATATTAAGAGTAGAATAAAAACCTAAAAATAGCCCCAAAATAGCACCTAACCAGATATCGCCATCGCCAATTCCTCTTTTTTTAGTCAGAAAAAAAAGACTTAAAGGCAAAAGAAAACCAAAAAGACCACCAAAAAAATGGTTAAGAAAAGTGGCTAAAACGCCCCAATTCTCCATCTCAAAAACCGTTGGTAAAAAGGCTTTATGAGTATTACTAAGAAAAATACCTTTTATAAAAACGTCAAAAACCACCAATGCGGCTAAAGCATAAACTAACCAACTATTAAATTCTTTGTGTAAGTAATCAGAAAAAGCAATTACCAAAAGAAGAGAGAAAAAAAACCAATCAAAAAGACCCAAAAAGAATGGGGTTTGTGTTTCTTTTATTTTGATTGCTATAGCAAAAGTTAGAATTCCGGTTAAAATTTCGACTACTGGGTATTTTAAAGAAAGTTTTGCGCCACATTGACGACATCGACCTTTTTGCAGTAAGAATGAAAAAAGAGGAATAAGCTCAACCCAAGATAGAATCTTTTGACAATGATCACAACGCGAACGATCTAAAATAATACTTCTTGGCCGCTCTGCTCTATCGGCCACTACCCCTAAAAAAGAGCCCCAAAAAAGTCCTAAAAAGAAAAAAGGTAGATTTGCGAAAAGCATCTCAAATAATATAATATAGAAAAAATGGAACAAATAAAACTTTTAATAGCCCTTCCCGCCTACAACGAGGAAAAAGCCATTGGCGCAGTTTTAGATAAGTTGCCAAGAAAAATAAAAGGTGTAGATAAGATTGAGGTTCTTGTGGTTAATGACGGCTCTTCAGACAAAACCGAGGAAATTGCCTTAAATAAGGGCGCTATTGTGATTGCTCATCCTCTAAACTTAGGCTGTGGTAGTGCTATTCAAACAATATTTAATTATTTTAAAAAGAATAATTTTGATTTTTTGGTCATCTTAGATGCTGATGGTCAACACGATCCTTCTTATATAGAAAAATTAGTAACTCCACTAATAAACAAAGAGGCAGAAGTAGCAATTGGGGTTCGGCAATTTCGACTCAACAATGCACCTATTCTAAGAATAGTCGGCAATTTTCTTTTAAGTAAACTCACCAATCTTTTCTATGGTATAAAGTTTAGCGATAGCCAAAGCGGTTTTCGAGCTTTTTCTAAAAAAGCTGTTAATATGATCTCCTTAAAAAGTTTTGGTATCGAAATTGCTACGGAGATCAATTTAGAGATTGCTTCTAAAAAAATTCCCTTTGTAGAAGTGAAAATTCCTTCAATTTATACTCAATATTCACAAAAAAAGGGTCAAAGTATCTTTAATGGCTTAAATCAAATTTTTCAGATTTTTATGTTGCCCCATAGAAAGAAATGATAGCGTTACTTGGCAGAATCTTTGGAATAGTTTTGGGAATTATTTGCTTAAATCAGATTCTCCATGATTTTAGCAAAAGAAAAATACCCAGTCTCATTTTTGTTCTCTGGGTATCTGTTTGGTTGGCAATTATTTGTGTGGGAATTTATCCGCCAATTATAGACATTGTCACCCAAAAAACAGGAGGGAAAACCGGTCTAGGAACACTTCTGGGAGTAGGTCTAACAACCGTACTTTTTATCTGTTATAGGCTTTATCAAAGATTAGATAGACTAGAGGAAAGATTTAATATCTTTGTTCAAAAAGCTAGCACCATCAAAAAACCAGCAGAAGATCTATCTAAAAATGAATAAAATGTTTGTCAATTATGATTGTGCACCTTTAAAATCCTTCTCGATTCATAAAATATTTGCTCTAGATAAGAAAGAATTTATCAAAGCTAATTTTTCTCAATTTTTTCCCAGAAAAAATAAGAGCCGGCTTTTAGAGATTGGTCCAGGCGAAGGCGATTTACTTCGTCTTTGGCAAGAACTTGGTTATAAAAAAATTGAAGCCATAGATATCTCCCAAACCATCTGTAAAAATCTCTCAAAACAGCACTTACCCTGTTTGTTGGTTTCTGAGAGTGAGAAATTTCTGGAAAAACACAAAAACCAATATGACCTTATTGCTGCGCTTGATGTAATTGAACATCTGCCATATACTAGGCTAGAAAATTTCGTCAAAACTATCTTTGAGGCGCTTAAACCTGGTGGTTGTTTTATACTTAGCGTACCCAACAGTCAATCACCCGACGCTCTTGCTATCATCAGTATGGATGTCACCCATCAAACAATAATTTTTAGCGAAGCTTCTCTTACCCAGCTTCTTAAATCGATAGGTTTCACTAAAATTAAAGTTTTTGGCCTTAAAATCCCTCCTTCGGCATCCCAAAACCCTCTCATAAAAACTCTACTTTTTATCTGTCAAAATTTAGTCGCACCTTTTTATTTTAATCTTGTCAAATTAAGAAGACTTGCCACAAGCGGCTTTTACTCCAGAATTTTGCATAGAGGTCTAGGGGCAGCTGCTTATAAAGAAGATAACCCATGAAAATCTTTAATAAAAATTTTTTTAAAAAACCACTGGTTTTGCCCAAAGGCTTAGTAGAAGTTTATGAGATCTTTATAAAAAATTCAGAAGTCATTTTTGGGGTTTCTACAATAATTGTCTCTTTGTTTTTGCTTATTTTTACAATCTACTTTGCTCTTCAACTAAAGCCGGCAGTGCCTATTGGTAATGATCCCATCACCCATCTAGAGTATGTTGAATCTCTAAAAAATAATCTAAAAGAAAGCATTTTGCTTTCTGTTTATCCCTTGCTTTTTCATCTTCTGCTTCTTTGGACCTCTAAAATCTCTCATCTTCCGCCCATTACAATTTTTACTTATCTGCAATTTTTTACGCCACTTCTTATAATCTTTATTAGTACTCTTCTTGCCAAAATCCTTTTTAATAATAAAGTTGCCTATCTTACGCTCTGTTTCTCTCTTTTATTTGCAGATCGCTTCTTTCACACTACAAGCCTAGGCATTCTTCCTGACCTTCTTGCCAACAATCTGCTACTGATAATTCTACTTACAATAATTGTCTACTGGCTAAACAAAAAAAGCTTCTCGCGCCAAAAAACGCTATTTATAGGAGTAGCCTTTCTTCTTCTTGGCTTTTTTCATGGAGCAAGCATTTATTTGGCAGCAATCTATCTCCTCGCGCTTCTTTTGGCTTATATAGAAGAGAAAAATTTTACCAGTAAAAAAAACCTTCTCTTCTTAATTATCTTATTTATTATTGCTGCCGGGGTTAGTTTTATTGCCTCCTCAAATCTTCACTACCGAACAATCTTTAAAACCAGGAAAAACGCGGATTTATATTCTCCTGATGAACGCGTGGTAAATCTGCTACCTGCTTTCTTAAAAAATGAGGGAATAGAGAAAATGGATTTGAAAGAGCGCCCAATTGACTTACTTCTTTCTTTTAATTTAAGCCTCTTTCTTGCTTTTGCTCTTCTTTTCTTTTTCATTCTGGTTTTTCCTTTAAAAAAGAAGCTTCAGAAAGAAAGGGTGCCGCTTTTCTTTCTCTATTTTCTTGTGATAGGCAGCTTTTTTATTAGTCAGCTACCTTTAAGCTTTGTCTCCCAAAGAATAATTGAAGAATTTTTTCTCATCTATATTATTTTTATTGCCGCAAGTTTTTTCTATTTTCTGTGCGCCCCAAAAAATTATTTCAAACCGCTAGCCTTTGTTTTTCTTTTAACATTTCTTATTACCAACAAAAATATCTCTCTGTATAATCTTCATATTCTTGCGCCAAGTTTTATTGAAAATAAAAACTTCTATCTAGAAGGGGCACAGCTACTAGAAAAAAATTCAAACACTGCAGAAAAAATTTTAGTTCTTCCCCGCAAAATCTATTTTCATTTTTTAGTGAACGATAGAGAAGTTCTAGGAATTTCCCGAAACCCAATTGACACTAGAAAAGAGGAGTTTTTTGACTTTTTTATTTTGAACATTGCTTCTAGTAAACTCCAAAAAGAGCAAGTTGCGGGTTTGAAAGAGGCGCTTGAAGCAAAAAAACCAACGCTTCTGGCCTATATATTTTTTACCCTCACGCAAGACCACCAATTAGAAAGAGAGCTTATTCAAAATATGGGATTGAAAAATCTTTGTGCACAAGGTAAGTATTCTCTATTTTTTGGCGAAGAATATTTATTGTTTTTCTGTAGATTAAGCGTTTATTAAATTTGATCTACATTTAACTTTTTATAAAGAGATCACTTTAAAAGTGGGTAATTGAAATCAATATGCCTCATAGGTACCGGCTGTATAGAAAAATTTCCCTATAGAAGTAGAAAATCTCAAACAATAACCAATCTGGCCTTTTGGTATAATTAAGTTGCCTTTATTGCCATTCGAATCTATTACCACTTCCCCAACCGGTGTATCTTTCTTAAATGTATACGCCGCTGTGCTTCCTGTAGACAGACAATTGGTAGAGTCATTTTTATCCCAGCAACTATTTACGCCCCTATTGGGATCCATTTTGGTGCTGCCAAAACCCTCATTAAATAACCAATCATTAACCTTACCTCCATTCAGCTTACCGCCCCCTGACTCCACATAAGTCTCCATCCTTTGACAGGCTTCTAGCCAGGTTCTTAAAAACTTTTGATCCTGGCTATTTGCCCGTGCTCTGTTATACATAGGAATAGCTGCGGCAGTTAGGACGGCAATAATACCTACTACAACGAGGATTTCTATGATGGTAAAACCTTTTTGTTTTTTCACCATTTGAACTATATTATCTCCGCCTATTTTTAAAGAGAACTACAGTTTTCTAATCTACTATGAACAATTAGTCTTTCTTATTGAGCGCTACCGCCGTCTGTATATTGAATGCTATTTAAATTAGGATTCCACCAACATTTACCATATGAACCTTTATTAATAGTAATATCACCTACCGCCAAATTACCACTCTGTATCTGAGTTTTTGTCCTGAGACAGTTAGTAGTAGTCCAGCCACTTGGAACACTATTACAAGCTTGAGGCAACGTGCCCTGCGCATTACTAAAACCTTCATTGCTAAGCCAGTCCCCAATGGCAGTATTAGACAAATCAGCACCCCCTCCTCCTTTATAAGTCCCTAGCCTTTCACAAGCCTCTCGCCATGCATCGAGCACTTTGGTATCTGAGCTTCTCAAGCGTGCTCTGTTATACATTGGAATAGCTGCAGCGGTAAGGACGGCAATAATACCTACTACAACGAGGATTTCTATGATGGTAAAACCTCTTTTGGACATATAAACCTCCTTTTGGTTTGAACTTATTGTTTAATAAGCTTATCTTCGACCCCTCTTATTTTAGATTATCTCTATTTTTAATCTACCTTGTCAACACCTTTTTATCTTTACGATTACTATATTTTATTGTCTTTTTACTCTCTTCCTGAAGACCAACCACCACAACTACACACCAGCCGCTCCACCACCTGTAGAAAGATTCTGTGAGGCTTGATAAATGGGTAGCATTACCGCAAAAACTACAAAAGCTACCCCCAAACCCATAATGATAATTACCACCGGCTCAATAATGCTGGAAAGGGTTTTTATGCGAGTGTTGGTTTCCTCGTTATAAAACTGAGCAAGAGTGGCTAAGATTGCATCCAGCTTACCTGTCTGCTCACCAACCATTATCATCTGCGAGACAATGGGTGGAATCTCAGGGGCACGACCAATAGGCGCAGAAAAAGCCACGCCTCTCTCTACCTCAGGAATAGCATCAAGAAGAATTTTGCGATAAACACGATTGGTCATTGCCTCTGCCACCAGTCTAATAGCTTCAATAATTGGCACACCCGATTTTAAAAGTAGCGAAAAATTATCCAAAAAAGTGGTTACATAAACTGCTTTAAGAAGCTCACTTAAGTAAGGAATCTTTAGATAAACCTTGGAACTTACCTCTTTGCCAAGCTCTGAACGCAAAAAAATTATCACACCGGCGGCAATCAAGATGACTCCCAGAATATAAAGATAAAAATAATGAGCCAAAGAATTGTAAAAAGCAATCAAAAATCGAGTAGAAAGCGGGAGTTGGGTGTTGCTGCCTTCAAAAAGCGGCATTAACTCAGGAATAACCTTTATACAGACATAAAGTGCCATCCCGAGCATTGCTACAATAATTACACTTGGATAAGCCAGCGAGCTTTTTATCTTGTTCTCAAAATTGGTAGCGTTTTCCAATCTGTCAGCTAAAGATTTTAGAATCTCCTCTATTTTACCCGAGGCTTCTGCTGCTCTTACCAGCGCCACAAAGACACTATCAAAGACATTTTCATGTTTTGCAATTGCTAAAGAAAAAGGCTCGCCTGCTTCTAGATCTGCAGCTATCTGCCCTAAAGCTTTCTTTATCACCTGATTATTCGTTTGATCTCGCGTGGTTTTTACTGCCTGTAAGATAGAAATACCTGCATTTACCATAGTAGCAATTTGGCGAGCAAGCATAGCGCGCTCTTTGTTGGAAACACGTGCAAAGATATTTAATTTATCAAATAAAGATCTCTTCTCTACCACTAATAAAGGTTTGAGGTGATAAGCCAGCAAACCGTTTTGCACCTCCTCTATAGAAGAGGCTTCTACTGTTCCTGTTACTACGCTACCTGTTGGAGTTTGAGCTTGATAGGTATAAGTAGCCATCTGCTAATACACTGAAAGCTTAAATTGTTTAGGATTACTACAATAAACTAAAGCATCATCCATAGTAATTTCCCCCTTTCTTACTAATTGAGCTAATACCTTATCTAAAGTAATCATTCCTTCAGAAGCCGAGGTGGCAATAATATTTGTCAGCTGATGGGTCTTACCCTCACGAATAACATTACGAACAGCATTATTAGCGATCATAATTTCACAAGCAAGTACCCTACCACCATTAACTCTTGGAATTAACCTTTGCGAAACCACCCCTAAAAGCACTGAGGCAAATTGTTGACGAATCTGGTTTTGCTCGTATGGCAGAAAGACATCAATTATTCTATCAGCGGTTTGAGAGGCAGAATTGGTGTGTAGCGTTGAAAACACAAGATGACCGGTTTCGGCTACAGTTAAACAGGCTTCAATTGTCTCAAGATCCCGCATCTCACCAATCATTACCACATCTGGATCTTCTCTAAGGGCTGCTCTTAAACCGCGAGCAAAAGAGATGACATCAGCGCCTACCTCACGTTGAGATACTGCTCCTTTTTTATGAGAAAAGACATATTCTATAGGATCTTCAAGGGTAATAACATTAACATTTCTTTCACTAAGTATAAGATCAATCAAAGCTGCCAAAGTGGTAGATTTACCATGTCCTGTAGGACCGGTAATCAAAACTAAGCCCTGGCCATAATTTGCAAAGCTTTGTACGATAGGAGGAACCCCCAGTTCCTCTAGAGAAGGAATTTTTTTAGGGATCAACCTAAAAGAAGCCGAGAGGCTATTGCGTTCATAATAGACATTTGCCCTTACTCTAACTTCTGAAAAACTAAAGCTAAAATCAAGATCACGGGTCTCTTTCAAAAGAGTAAGTCTCTGCGGAGAGAGAATAGGCAAGATCATCTTCTCAATCATTACTGAACTAAGCAGTGGTTGATTAGGTAGATCCCTTAAGTGTCCGTCTACCCTCAAAATCGGTGGCTTATTATTAAGTAGATGAAGGTCTGAGGCTTTATAAGAAATAGCTAAATTGAGAAGCTCTTCTAGTTTGGCTTTACCATTAAATTCCATAATCCTCCTTTTTTGACTTACTTTCTATTTTAATAGGGGTAAAAATTCTTGGCAACACTTTAATCTATCTTTGTCTCTCTTAGTACCTCTTCAATAGTAGTTATACCTGCAATTGCTTTTAGATAACCATCTTGTTTCATAGTAATCATTCCTTCCCTGCGAGCCTGTTCCAAAATACGACTAGCTGGCGCATTCTCTACAGCTAGTCTTTCTATCTCCTCAGAAGGCACTAAAACCTCGTATATTCCAATGCGACCCTTATAGCCTCCTTTACATTTATCGCAACCTCGACCTTTATAGAACCTAAATGGTTTTTTAACACGAGCATAATCCAGTTTATTCTCTGGGGAAATAGCAGAAAGCTCCCTTTCTACATCTAGATATAATCCGTGCTCAATTTCTACCTCTTCCTTGCAGTATTTACAGATTTTCCGAACAAGCCTTTGGGCAATGATAGCATTAATGGAAGAAGTAATTAAAAAAGGCTCCACACCCATAGCAATTAACCGCGGAAGAGCGCCGGCAGCATCGTTGGTGTGGAGAGTAGAAAGAACTAAATGCCCTGTAAGGGCCGCATGGGTAGCGTTAATAGCAGTCTCCAGATCACGAATCTCACCTACCATAATGATATTAGGATCCTGACGCATAAGGCTGCGTAAACCTTCTGCAAAAGTAAAACCAATTTGGGGCTTTACCTGTGCTTGATTAACACCTGCAATTTCATATTCAACAGGATCTTCCAATGTAGAAACATTAACCTCCGGCTTGGCAATTTTACCCAAAATTGCATAAAGCGTCGTGGATTTACCTGAACCTGTAGGACCAGTGGCAAGAATAATACCATAGGGTTTTTTAATAGCCTCATTAATATCTTTGTAGGCTTTACCTGCAAAACCTAATTCTTCAAGTGTTAGTATACCCTTATTCTTATCCAAAAGCCTCATCACTACTTTTTCGCCGTAAATAGTAGGAAAGGTAGAAACCCGAATGTCTACCTCGCGATCTTGAAAGGAGAAATCAAATCTGCCATCCTGGGGCAGGCGGGTTTCATCAATCTTTAAGTTGCAAAGAATCTTAATACGCGAAACTACGGCAGGATGAATTACAACCGGTAGATAAATAATATCCTGCAACACGCCATCAATACGATAACGCACTCTTTCTTTTTCATCATCGGACTCTATATGAATATCAGAAGCTTCTAGGAATAAAGCGTAAGAAATAATAGCTGCCACAATTATTGGTACATTTCCAGCAATTGCTACATCTTCAAGTTCTTTTAAGGAGGTAATACTTTTTTTAAGAAGGCTAGAGAAAGCTTTGACTTCTTTCAGTTTGGCTTGTTTTTCCTGATCTTTGGTCGCAGCGTACTTAACATTAAGAATTTTATGACCTCTTTTGCCTATAATATAACGGGAAAAATTTTCGTTAACTGAAGAACTTACCACCTCACGACTTACAACCGGAGGTTGGGGCGGCGTTGGTAGGCTTTTAACAGAAACTGAACTTTTTTCTGGTTTGGAAGGAGTTTTTTGTGCTTGGGTTTTTGTTTGAACGCGAATCTGCTCTTTGACAGGAAGCGGTTGCTTAGGATGAGAATGAAAGAGATTTTTTAAGAAATTGATTAATTCATCTAAAAGATGAAAAGAAGTATCAAGTTTAGCCTTTACCAATCTTTCTTGTGGAATGATTTCTGGCTTAGGAGGTGGTAAAGGTTTAGCGTATTTCTTTAAAACCTCAGAAAAAGGCAGACCCCACGCTTCTTTAGGTAAAGAAAGAAGCAGTTCATAATATTTTAAAACATTATTAAAATCTTCAGTACTTGTTCGATAAAGAGAGATAAAAACATTGTTTTTTCTTTCTATAAAGCGAATAACTTTTTCAAGATTACGACTTCTAGGTAAATCTGTAGCTACTCTAAAATACTGCCGCCCACCAAAAAGTACAGGTACATTATCAAAACAGAGTAAGCGAAAGCTCTCAGCATCTTTTTTGGCAATTTTTTTGAGAGCTAAAGGATTAATAGGTCTGTCATAAAGCCTTACCCGACCTATAGGACACGTCCAATGATACCAATTGAGCGCTTCTTTAAATTCATCTTTGGTAGTAATATAAAGCTTTACCAATACCCCCTTCTCTTTAGCTAGTTTTTCAATAACGCCACCATGAGATTCTTTTAAAAGCCCAGGATTAGCAACCGCTATGTGTATTACCCCGCCTTCACTATAAAAAGCCAGAATCCCATACAGCCGGGCTATTTTTTCAGGCACAATGCTTATTACTTCTTTAGGAATTTCGTACTGAGATAACCTCACCAGAGGTAAATTTAACAAAATACTATAGGCTTTGGCTAAGTTTTCTTGAGTAATATAATTTCTAGCAAGTAAGAACTCTTCAATAGCCAAATTTGGATACTCCAAAGAAGAGAGTTTCTTTTCTAATGCTTTGCGCGTTTCTAAAATATACTGATCAGGAATCAGCTTATTTAAAGCGATTACATCAAGAATGGTTGGTTTATATCCTAGAACTTTTATCTCCATAGATTAAAATTCACTCTTTCTAAAAAGTTTGACTTCAAACAAAGTTTTTAAGAAAAATCTAGTAGCCCGCCAGATCACCTTCCCTAATTTGTACAGGCACATCGCCGTTTTTATTTTTTGCCAAAATCTCCTCTAAAACAGGATCCTTTAAAAGATCTAGGTTGATCTCTTCATAGGTTTTTTTGTCTACTAAAGGCGAACTTGTCTTTGATTTTGCAGATACATAAGAATAAAGGTGAATAGCAATAGCTATTGTTAAAACTAGAATGCTTATAAAGATATCTTTGGGAAAACTTTCTTTCATATTTCTACTTATATTTTACATAAAATCTTAGTTTTATTTACTACCATAAGAAGAATCAGTTGATTGATTTTTATTTAAAGCCTCTTCTGACAAGAAATAAGCAGCCTCTATCTGTAAGGAAGCTGTATATACATTGTCTGACTGACCTGAAGCCTCATTTTCTTTATGTATAGAAATAGACTTGACTCTTATAAGTCTCAAATTTTTGTAAAGTTCTTCTATAAAGCTTTCTATTTGGGGTATACTGCCTTTAATTTTGAAACTGACGGGGACAGCTCCATAGGTTAGAGTTGCCTCTCCTCCTTCATTGTTATTAGTTTTTTTACGAAGAGCTACCTGATTGCCGGTTATAGACTCTTGCATTTCTTGAATAACACCACTATAAGCCGCAATATTATCAAGCTCTACAAAAAGCTCTGGTAAACCAGGGTTATCTTTAGGTAAGGCTACCGAAATAAGAGCAAGGCTTTCAGACTTTTCTTTTAAGAGTCTGCCTAATTCTTCAAGAGTTTTTAATCTGTTTTCGTTTTCTTCTTTCTTTTTATTCAGACTTCTCTCTTCTTGGAGTAGCTTTTGATATTGGGGACCAGCCGATGAATAACTTAAATAAGCAAACCCCAGTGTTAACAGTGAAAGTACAAAAATTGTGACCGTTCTTAAATAAATATTAGTAAGCATGCCCCACTTCTCCACTTAAACTATCTGATTGCACAGGAGGAGCAAAAAGAAGGGGGTCCGCTTTAACAGAGAAGGTATAACTCTTCATAATACTAGCAAGGAAATTAGCCTCTGACTCAGATTTTTTCTCACTGCTAATGCTCGTTAACTGCAAATCAGAAAAAACCGGCGCTACTCTTAATACTTCCCAATTTTTCAAATTAGCCATAATATAGGGATCTTTTAATGGCTGGAACTTTTCGGGTTCAGGTTGAGTAAAAATCACTACTGCCCTATTTTCAGGCAAAAGAAAACCTATTACGTCGCCTTTACTGACCGAAAAAGCGTTTAGAGCCTCGTTAATATCTGGAGAGTTGTCACCTCCACGCCATTTCAGTTCTAATAAAACATAATCTCTAAGTGCAACATAGGCCTTTGCAACATCTGTAAGACTTAAAGCCCTACCTGAAAAGCTAAGGCTGCCATCTTCCTTAAAATCTATAGATTCAAAAAGGCTTCTTTTTGGATATCTCAAAAGAACAATCTTGATTAACCGCGCTGGGTAAACCCTTGAATTGAGAAGTGTTTTATAAGTTTTTAGCTGAGAGTTAAGGGTTTTGTATTTTTCTACTAGGGTCTGATTTTCCTCTGAGTTGATTTTCCTCTCTAAATCTCCAATTTGCCGCTTCAACTGTTCTATGTTATTACTCACTCCTTTTGCTAAACCAACCAGTACAAGATAAAAAACTGCCGAGATTACCAGGGAGACTAGAGATAAAATTAACGTTTCTTTACCTACGCCAGGTACTTTCACGCGAGTAGAAGCTGACTTTATTAATGACGATAATGACAAAGAAGAAATGTTGTCTTTATTAGAATCCCTTAAATCCTCTCCTTTTAAAGAGAAATTTATAGGACTTTGTTTATTATTAAAAGTATTATTCTGCAATTTAACAAAAGCCTCTTTATCAGCTAATAAAGAATTTTTATTTTTGTTTATATTTTTTTCTTCGATGTCTAGCATTTTAATTTATTTATATCATTTATATCATTTTACCTAACTATTACTCTGCTTTCAAATAATTTAGAAATTTCTCTGGGAATATATTGAACAGCTTTATCATCATAAGTAAACCTCATTACAGCGCTTCTGCCAAAGTGGATCTTGGAAGCAACAATAGCTCCGTTAAAGTTTAACTCTTTTCCCCCAAATCCTGTAGAAACATAACCAAATGGAGCAAAGAGAAATCCGTTGACTGAAGAAGTATCATCAGTTATTTCAATTGCTTTCAAAGCATTCTGAAAATCAAGACTTTGTGGAAACAATTTATTATCACCATTATAAAGACTAATTAGCGTTAATGAAGCGTTGGGATCTCCAATGTCTTTCTTTAACTGACCAGATATCTTTACTGCGCCAGTCACAATAATTGCGCCATTGCCTTTATAAGTAATATTTTCTAATTTAAGATTACCCTCTACAACCCAAATCCGCCCATTAGGCCTGGATTTGTCTACCTCGCTGTTTTTCAAAAAATCTGTAGTTTCTTTTGGGTTTAAATTAATAACTAGGTTTTCTAGTGACAAAAATCCTTCTTTAATCATCGCATTTGAAATAATCCCAGAACCACTTGAACTTGATTTTGAATAAAGATAGGGACTCTTATTTTTAAGATCATAAATTCTTCTTAATAAAATCGAATTAGCAAGCGCAGATTTCGCAGAGTTGGTTGACGAGCTAAATATCTCTTTGGTTTCAAAATTATAAAAAGGTAAATATTTTAAATCGGGGTTATTAGTAATATCATCTACCATAGACCCCAAAGTAGAAGAGGCACTTGAAATTGTTAATAAGCTACCCCCATCTTCGGAAAGTGGTTGAAAAATTATACCTTGTGTTTTTAAGCCTTTCGCGGAGTACACATCTCCCTTTACAATTAATTGATATCTTCTAAAACAACCCCTAGGAATTTCATATTTTACTGCCGGAAAATAAGTTTTTACTTTTTTGTCTTCTGTTTCATCAATAGCTGATAACGATTCAACACTACTCACATTGGAAATATACCCATTTCCTTCCAAAAAAGGCAAAAGATAATAAACTGCAGACCAAATTGGAGCATTTGGCGGTAATGAAATCCCCTCTGTATAGTTTTTTGGCCAGAATATTTCTTTTATATATTTATTGTTTTTACCTTCAACGTAAAGACAATGATCTCCTCCGCAAAGTTTATCATTCCGATCAGGAGAAAAAATATTGCCTAAACTAGAAATAACTCTAATAAAATCTGTGCAAAGAGATTCCATTTGTGAATAATAACACCCTCTTTCTGGCTCAATGGTAATTAGGGAGCGTTGAACAATCTTTTCTGGTATGTTTATTGGGTTAGAAAAAATTTCTCTTATATAACCAAAGGAAGAAAATTTAATTTTATTAACAACATCATAAATTCCAGGGATATTTAGGTAATAGTAAAATAACCCATTACTGCCTCCGTAAGGAGTATTACTATCATCGCAAGAAGAAGGAAAAGTGGGCCTACTTTGAACCCAAAAATTCCAAACAGCAATTCTATATCTAAAGTAGGGATCAGGATCCGTGTCTCTGGCAATTTCCGCTTTTAGACCTTTTGAATCAATAGGGGCACATTCATTAGACGAATCTTTTACTCTCTCTCCGGAAGGTAAATATACACACTTTAGTAGTTTAAAAAATTTCAATTCTTTCTTATCAAAACTATAGTCAAGCCAACCTTTTCCTATTTTAGTTTGGTTTACTGTGAATAAAGAAGGAGAAGGAACGCCTGATAAATATAAACCATCTGCTTTCCATTTAGAGGCTTTATCAAAAACCTCCGTCAAATTCTTTTTCAAATCCTCTTCAGGTGTGCTTATTTTCCTGCCTTTATGATCATAAAGCACTATATTTCTTGCAAACTCTAGTATCGATAAAGGCGCACTTGAACTTGATCCTGATTTATTTATACTTATATTTTTGTAATATTTTTGATTTATATCATCAAAATAAACATTCTTTTTATATGGATCTGTCATTTTTTCAAAAACTCCGCTTTGTTGAGTAGTAAAAATTGGAGGTAGTACAATACCATAAATTGGCAAAATATTTACATAAAAATAGGTTTTTTTAGACTCGGTGGCGCCGTCTTCGCTAGGACGACATATATTTGCTGTACCTTTATATACTTTCCAATTACCGTTTTCTTGAAAAAAATGTTTCATGTTATCTGCCCTTATAACTTCATATTTTCTAAAAATGGCTTCAATATTAACAGAAGAGATTAATCCAAGAGAAATATTATCATTAACTTTAATTCTTAATTCATCCATTAAAACAAAAATATTCATTGGTTCTGAATATACCTTAAAATTAGAAATAATATCATTACAAGGAAAACTGTATATTTCTTTTTCATTAATAGGTTTACAACTCTCCTCTTTTATTATTCCCTTTTGAGCATCATAGTCACATATTTGCTTTGCTATAAAATTTTGCTGCCCCCTATATTGGTAATTTTTATTTAAATATTTAGCTATATCTAGAACCTCTCCAGGATAATATTGAATCTTATAGAAATAACCATCCTCATAATCATTAGTAAGCCAATTTTTATTATTATAAAAACCAATTGATACCCACCTTTCTTCTTGTTTTAGTTTCTTGCCTTCAACCATACCGTCAAAATTCAAAACAACGTTCACAAATCCTTCTGATTGGCTTGAAAAAGAATAAGAATTGCCCGTTTTTCTTAACTCACCCTCTACACTCCACTTGAAACTATCACTATTTAAACTATTAGTAATATCTTCTACCACCGGCACGCAAACCTCTTCATATTTACTTTTCTCCTCATATGCTTTATAAATTTTGGCATAAAGAGTAACACTGCTACCCGGAGTAGCATAGCGTGGGCCAACAATTCTCAGATCATAAGAAATATTTGGATTACAATTTATTGCTTTAGTGAAAGAAGGTTTTATCAAAAAAAGCGAATTAGCAAAAACTAAAAATAAGATTACGAAAAAAGTTATTTTTTTTCTAATTTCGCCAGAAAAAGAGATTTTGCCTTGATATTTTTTCATATTCATAAGTTATATTACCTTAAGAGAATAGAAAATATAAAGCACTTTTTTTGTGTCAGAAGAAGGTATTTGCAAGTTTTTAAAATTTATAATATTTTTTAAGTCCCAATGAAAATCAATACAGGGAGCGTTTTTGTCAGATGTAGCAACTTTTTCTAATTGAGAGCTAACAGGAACTGGGTAACCGTTATAGGATTCTTTATTAACAAAATGACTATAGTAATCATTACATAATTTAAAAGTAGTCCAAATATATGTAGGATTCTTTTGTATATCTTGGATTTTTAAATCCTCTGCTGCGATTATCCATTTGCTTTTGTATAAATTCTCCAACTCCTTATATACAGTATTGCCATTACTATCTTTCTCTTGACTCGGATAAAAATTGGGGAGAAAATCCATTGCTCGCACGCTTCCAACTGTAGGAAGAATATCTTCAATGTTTCCAACTAGACTGTTACCATCATCATAGGGATTAAAGGAAAAATTGTCCAAGAAAAAGTAATAGTTTAGTAAATAACTTTCTCTCTTTTTTAAAGAAAAAACAATTTTTAACTTTTTTTCTTTGTTATCCCCTGGGATTTCAATATCCAACCTTTTCCAAGTATCTTTCCTACTAACTGAGCTCCATTCAACATCACTGGTGCTTTTTGGATCTATCTGGTTAGAATATACTAATTGGCCATCTTCATTTAAGATTTGTATAGTAAGGATAAGATTATATATCATATAATCAAAACTTATTTTACCACCCGAGGGCCCTAAAACTAAGGAGGTTGTCTCAGTATCAACAGTCTCAACAGTCATCTCCTTGGGTTCACCTTTAGATGTATATGTTCCGACGCAGCCACTGATTTCTTTGCAGTTATAATCTCCCGCTTTTCCCACATTGGGATTTTGGAGCCAGGTAAATTCAGCTATGTCGCTTCTCCTTTCTGGATAAGTCTGTCTAAAAAAGTATGGTGGATCTATCTCTTTATTAAAAGATTCAGAAAAACTTTTATATTTACTCGTCGAGATGTTGCTTTTTACTCTAATAACATAATTTACAAAGCTTCCCTCTGCAAAAGAATAGCTTCCAATACTATCGGGCAAAGCTATTTTTACCACTTCATAAGGCACAAACTCAGGTGGGGGTTGCGGAAGAGGAAGAATACCATGAATACCATAATAAAAAAACTTATAAATTGAGCTGCCATAGCTTGCCATTACCTTTTCTGCGCCAACAAAAAAGCCTAGTATCAAAAATAGGCTTAAAATGATTACAGCGAGATAACTATTTTTAAAAAATTTTCTTAGCCCCACCTTGATTTTATTCTACTTTACCTAAAACTTGCTTGTCAAATCTTTTCTTTTGGCAGGTCCTGAGCGAATCGAACGCCCGACTGCGGTTTTGGAGACCGCCGTTTTACCACTAAACTAAGGACCCGCTTTTAATTAAAAGCAAAACCCTATTAAAATCTATCTTTCTTTGACTGCACTAGGCTTTGTAATGGGCATTTTTGTAGCCTTGTGCAAAACTGCTTTTTTGCACTGACGACAATATTTTTTAAGCGAAAGTTTATTTGTTTTAGACTTTGTTACAGGTAAATAATAATTCCACCTGCCGCAGGCACCACATACAAATGCCATTAAAACTGCACCTTTTGCTTTTGCCATTGATGAACTCCTTATAAAGCTTAAATTAATCTTTTTGAGAGATGGAGCCCACTCGCGGACTTGAACCGCGGACCTACTCCTTACCATGGAGTTGCTCTACCAGCTGAGCTAAGTGGGCATATCTATTTTTTATTATAAAGCAAAAAGACTACTTGCGCAAATTTAACTAAAAGCTTAAAGGCTTATAAATTCCTTAAAAATTATTAAAGCCTTTTAAACTTTTTCAATAGTTGGTGGGCAGGGTAGGATTCGAACCTACGCAGCCATAAAGGCGGCAGATTTACAGTCTGCTGCGTTTGACCACTCCGCCACCTGCCCTTTTAATACTGGAGCCACCTGTCGGACTCGAACCGACGACCCACTGTTTACAAAACAGTTGCTCTACCAGCTGAGCTAAGGTGGCTTTTCCTATACAAAAAGATCTCTTGAAAAAATTTAGCAAATTTTTATTAATCTTTCCATGGCCCAAAAAAGATCTGTTTACAAATATTTAAGAAAGATTCTCTAAGTACTTATTTCCTTATAAATATTATAACATAAAACAAGTATAGGTAATTTGTGAAAAAAGAAGGAAAAAGAGCCCTTAAATAAAAAATGGTTCAAATTTTTGATTAGTCTAAAGCTATTTATATACCTTTTTAAGACCTATAGGAAAAATTTTTGAAGAGATAAAAACGCAATTTTAAACTTAAAAAACCCTTTCCTAGTTTACTAGCGAAGAAGATTCTTGTGTCTCTCTGCTTTTTTATTAGCCTCCTCTAAAAGTTCTTTTAGTCGTGAATTATTCTTATCAAGTACTAGCGCTTTACGAAGCGCCGAGACTGCTTTTGTATATTGTCTTAAAGCCATATAGCAGATTCCTAGATTAGCATAACGCGTAGCCACTCTGCTGCCACCTTCTACTGATTTTTCAAAGTAAACTGTCGCCTCTGAATATTTGCCTTGTCGATAAAGCGTCAACCCAAGATTATGCAACAAAAAACCATTTCTTGGTGCCAGTTTCAAAGCAGCACGAAAAGCCTGTTCCGCATCTTCAAGTTCGCTATTCTGTTCTAGGAAAATAATACCTAACCTGTTTAGGGCATGGATGCATTTAGGATCTTTGGCAGCAATTTCTAGATATTTACGCTCAGCAATCCGGAATTTACCTTCCTCAAAATATCTATCCGCCTCAACTAATTCTGATTGCACAAGAGGTGAACAAGAGTGAGTTAAAGGTTCATCGGCCTGGTAGAAGTTTTCTTTCTCTTTTTCTCTCTCTTCTTGAGAAGAAGTGCTGGCTTGTTTTTCTGGCACTTTTTCAAGATCAGAAGCTAAGTCTGAATTTTTGACTTTTTGTAAAAAAGTTCTACCTTTTCTTAAAATGACAAAATTTGATTTAGGAAACTTGAAGAAAAAGAAACCCGAAGGCGTTTTCAAAAAATTCGGCCTTATTTTAGGCCATCTCAAAAGCGGGCCAGCAAGATCTTTGTCTGAAACATCTGGTAAACGTCTGGCTATGAGAATAAAGATTATAAGAAGGCTAAAAACTATCAGAAATTCGGCCACGATTTAAATATAGCAAATTTATTCTTTAAAAAGAGGCTTGATTTTTATAAAAAAGCTTTCTAAGGCAAGTCTTTTATTGGCATTTGACTTAAGTTTTCTGTCCAATTCTAAAAGCGCATAGGCTAGAAGACGATTTTTTTCAATTGGTTGATATTTTAAGATTTCTTTTACATAAAGAAGCCACCTTAGTACTTTCTCTTCAAGATCTTCTCTTTGAGAAAGCTGTTCTGCTAATCTAAATTGCTCAAGTAAATCTTTCTTTATAATCTCGGAGAAATCAGATGCTTCTTTTTGGGTAGTAATTTTATATCGCCGACAACGCGAAACTATTGTTGGCAAAACACTTTCTTTTTTGGTAGTAAGCACCAAGATAGTATGAGGAGGAGGTTCTTCGAGAATTTTTAAGAGGGTTGTCTGTGCCTCAAAAGAAAACTCATCTATAGAAGGAATATAACCTACCTTAAATTCGCTAAATACTGGCTTTAAATAAAGTTTTTTTAGAAAGTCACGCAAGTCTTCAATTTTTGGACCTGCTGGTAAAATTACTTCAAAAGAAGAAATAGCAAAAGCCCTAGCAATTTCCTCTTTGCTGGGTGGTTCTCTATAAGGAATGTAAAGAAGATGAGCATGAAAATTTCTGTCAAGAAAAAGCTCCACTCTTTCTTTTTAGCATATTCTTTGTTAAAATTAAAAAGATGGCCACCGAAGATAGAAAGATCGATCCTCAAAATCTAGAAGACAAAACCTTAACTTGTAGGGATTGTGGGGTTCGTTTTTTGTTTACTATAGCTGAACAGAAAAGATACCTCGAGAAAGGCTTAAAGAAAGAACCAGGACGCTGTCCTGAATGCCGCAAAAAACATCGCGAGGCTATAAATGCCACAATGCTCAAGGTTAAATGTCGAATTTGTGGCAAAAAAGGTTTAGTACCCCAAATTCCTGAAGGAGCATTAGATACGCTGTGTGAAGACTGTTTTGTAAAAGTAAAAGAGACCTATCTATCAAATCCCCAGAATTTGGCTTGGAAAAAAATTCCCGAAATAAAAAATCCCGAGATAAAAAAATAGAAAAATAAAAAAATAGAAAACTTTAAACCAGACCTTTTTTAACCATTGTCCGTCGACAACGCGAACAAACCAGAAGGCCGTTTACCTTTTGAAGGTTTGGATAGACCGTCCTCTTACTTCTTTTCAAAGAATGTGGACGGTTTAAAATTCTTTTTTTGGCTTTTCCACAAATTTGGCAAATCATCTCTTACCTTTTATTTCCTTAAATTCTTATGTTAGGATAACAAAAAGAAAGGATTTTGCAAAGATGCTTAATCTCATTCAGAGTAATCCCTTTATGCTGGCAGCCATCATTGTTGGCTTTTTAATCTCCCTGGCTTTTCATGAGGCTGCCCACGCCTATGTAGCATTTAGGTTGGGAGACACCACCGCCAAAGAGGCCGGCAGACTTACGCTCAATCCTCTTGCCCACCTAGACCCTTTCGGCACGCTAGCGCTCTTTCTCTTTGGTTTCGGCTGGGGCAAACCCGTACCTTACAACCCAACCAGACTGAAGGGTGTTTTTGACGAACTAAAAATCTCCCTGGCTGGACCTCTAGCCAATCTGCTCCTGGCTTTTCTTTTCGGACTGGCCTCCCGCTATGCAATCCTTAAGAATCTCCCCCTTCAAGAAAACACCTGGCTTAGTGTCAGCGATGCCCTCACCACATTAAATATCTTATTGGTTGCCCTCAATATCCTACCTATTCCACCCTTGGACGGTAGTAAAATCGTTATGCTCTTTCTTTCACCGATCACCAAACTAAAATTTATGCTCTATGGTCAATGGATTCTATTCGCCTTAATTCTTCTTCAGATAATGAGTAATGTAAATATCCTCTTTGTCCTAATGAAACCAATAGTGGCCCTTCTCTCTTTACTTATCAAAGGCACTAGCAGTCTTTAAGGAGAAAGACTTCAAAGTTTTAGAAACCTGCTTAAATTTAGAAAAGTTTTACGGAACAGCTTCGTATGCAAGAACTCTTCTTCTATTTGGTGATAGGAGGTAAGACGCCAGGCATTTCAAAAGAATAGCTGGCTGCACCGCGTAAAAAAGCCTCAGAGATAGCCAGAAAGCGCTTGTAGCGAATAGAAGAAGGTGGGAATTGGCTGGCAAGACTTCGAAAATAGATTGCCTGTCTGATGTTGTTTGGGTAGTTTGAGGCAGAATACAAAACCAAGAACACACTAAACCAGAGCAGAATTAAACCGATTTTGTAATATTGCTTCTCAGACAATTGCCAATTAAACATCACCTGCTCCCCCAGACAGAGAGTTTAAGATTACAAAGAAAACTGGCAGCTTTTTATTACGGTTAATGTTTAGGTGTAGGTACAAGATTCTCAAAGCTCCCGAACTGACCATAGCCGGCCTCTGCGTCCTTAAGCATAGGACCCACACCGATTCTTCCATAAACATACCACTCGGTCACAAAACCACTATTCGACTCTGAACCACCAGCTGATTGGTCAGAAAAGTTTAAAGAGCGAGGGAATTCATTCCCTCTCATATAACTCCATACTGGCTGTTTGTAAGAATAGCTAAAAGGCTGAGGAGCTACTATTCTTAAATAAACGTCCCATGGGAACTTCGGCGTACCATCACTATTAAAAAGTATATTGTAAAGAGGATTGGCTCCAGACATTGTGACTGTCCTAAATTCATCAAAGGTAACTGCCGCACCTGGAACATATTGATAATCCGAACCCAAGCCACTTAATTGCTGATACAGAACCCCATAAGGAGAATAAGTATGTACAGCCCGCCAGCGGCAATCCCTTTTGAATCGCTGCCAGATGGCATTATCTCCTGAACTTACACTGGCATATCCTGAAGGATTCACTCCGGCATAAACCTCACCTGCACACCAATATTCTTGGTAATAAGTAGGACTGGTGGTTTGAGCGCTAACGCTGCGAGGCATTAACTGAGTAAGCAGCATAAAGATTGCCAAAGCATTTACAAAAAACCCCAGCATTAATATAAACACGCCGGATTTAAAAGGGTTGTTTGGTAAATTTATTTTTTTCATTTTCCCTCCTTATTTTAAAATTCTAAAAGACCATTTTGGAAAATGCAAGACCTCTTTTAGCATAGAGAACTTTTTAAAAAAGGTCAAATTTTAAAAAACTGAAAAAGATGGTTATTGATTATCTAGAATAAAGCTTGCCTCTTCATAAACAGCCTTCTTGCCCTTCCTACAAGAAGCAGCAAAGAATAAATAGGGAAGAAGCTCAAAACAGATTCCTTATCAGCCTCTGACTATAAAAAATGGTCGGGGTGGGCAGATTCGAACTGCCGATCTCAGGACCCCCAGCCCTGCGCATTAGACCAGCTATGCTACACCCCGACAGCCTGCTGTTTCAAGAATTGGCCCAAAAAGCCAAATTGGGTGTCCGCAGTTTGCAAACCACGGTTTGCAAACACTCTAAGACGACAGCGCAACAAGGCATAAAACCAAGCCATTTGCCTGAGCGCTGTCATCCTACCTGTTAAAAATTAAGGATAAGCATTTTTGTCAATGATGACAAAAATACTTTTAATCCTTTTGCTAACAGGCAGGACTCCCATTAGAAATTGTCAAAGCCCAATCTTAAAACAGCAGGTATTTTTATTATATAATATAATTGCTTCCAAATAAAGCAAGTCTCCAACAACAATATAGAGTATGTAGAGTATGGGGACGGTTCTCTTTTGAGCACGAAATTTGCTATTTTTTAAGTATTCAAACAAAATGCGCTAAAAATCTAAATTCTATAAAGCAAAGGTTAACAATCTCTTCTTATAGTCTTTTTTGCAGCCCTTTTAAAGAGAGGTTTGCTATCTTTCTCCTAAAAGAATTCGCAAAACCAAGAATAACTTCTCTATCTTTTTGAGAAAGGGAGGCAAGTTTATGGGCTTCTTTTAAAACGGAGGGATATCCTTTGCCTTTATTAAGAAGATCTAAGATAATACTAAAATCTCTCTCCCTCCCAAACCATTCTAGTCTACAAACCTCGTTGCCAAAAAGAAAATAGGCGGCAGAAATTTCGGAAAGTAAACATTCTCCAAAATCAAGCTTAAAAATAAACAGACTTTCTCTATATTGAGGTTGTTTTGTTAAAAACCTTTTTAAGAGATGTTTATCTAAAACTTTTGTAGCAGATTTGTTAGAAAGCAGCCTTTGTAAAGTATTGGCAAGCTCAGAAGCGTTTGAGTCTGAAATAAAACCAAAAATTTTCGTCTTTGCCGGCAGTTTCCCCAGCAACTCTTTCCATCGCAAAAGCTCTTTCTTTCGCTCCTCGTTATTGAGCCGCAAAAGCGGCCAAGGAATAAGACTACCGTCTAAAAGTAAAATATCTGGACGCCACTCATTAGCTTTAGAAATAGCGGTTTCCAGCTCAAGGAAAAACCGCTTAAGAGTTAAAGGAAAATCAAGCTCCTTTTCAAAGGGTTGCAAATCCACAAAGGTTTTTATACTGCTGTTTATGTAATCAATATAAACAGCTGCTAGCGAAACTACCTCTAAAGAAAGCCCTTCATGGTGAGAAAACTGGCTCTCTCCTCCATCTACTCCTAACACCCTACCGGGCAGAGGACGAGGAAAAGGAAGGAGGCCCTCGGGTATAGCTAAAGGATTTTTAATATCGCCAGAGCAGGAATGCAAAGGAATATCCTTAGCGAAAAAATCTTCCAGGGTCTCCGAAAGCTCCTCTATTTCCTTTTCGGCTTGGAGATTCTCTAATACCCGAGAGTCGAAAAACTCTTTAAGTTTTTTAGCAATTAGAAGCGCATCCATCTTTTATTTTCTTTAGTTCTGTAATACTATAAATATATAAATGCCTCAACAGGGTTCAAATTTGAAGTATTGCCGTCTTTTAAGCAGCGCACCACTCGCGGATCGTGTGGTTGATTGCGGTGTTTATAGTTCTAAAGATTCAGAACAACGTAGTTGTTTTTATCTTATTGAGGTAACCTCCCCCTTTTTCCAAACCTCTAAGGCGCCAGCGATAATCAAAGAGACTCTCTCTAGAGCTTTCTTTTTACCCAAAGAGAAAGAATCACCCGTCTATCAGTTTGAAAGCATGGTCAAAAAAGTCAATTCAGCATTGGCTAGTCTGGCAAAAAGAGGCGAAACTGAATGGATTGGCGCTCTTTCTGCGGCAATTTTAGAAATTAATGGCAACGAAGTCTTTATTACTCAAACTGGCAATGTTGCTATCTATCTTTTTAGACAACTAAAAATTAGCCATTTAAGTGAAGGCCTGCAAACCGAAACCGCACCTCATCCTTTAAAAACTTTCTCTACGCTTATATCTGGTACGCTAAAATATGGTGATCGGTTAGTGGTAGGTAACCAAACACTTTTTGACTATGTTTCGCTAGATCTTCTAAGACAGCTTGTACTCTCTTTTAGTCCGGCACGCACTGCCAATCATCTAGCCCGGCAGTTTCGAAAGGAAAAAGTAAAAACGGTGTGCGCTCTTTTTTTAGAGATTCAAGAACCGCAAACAAAACCCGGTAAGGAATCAGAAGTTGAACCAGAGGTAATTTATCTAGAACATCTAAATAAAAACACTTTATTTAAGATATTTGGTAGTCTCTATAGATACTTAAAGACTTATTGGCCAAAGATAAAAAAATTGTTACTCAAATTACCACCCCTTCTTCAGAAAATTTATTTTGAACTTAAAAGACTTTCTAAAAAAATAAGAAGGCACAAATTAGAACCAGCAAGTAGAAGGCCAGGCCAGGCATTTCCTTTGTTAACAAATAGGTTAAAAGACAAACCTAAATCTTTTCAAGCTAAGTTTTTTAACCTTAAAAAACTCCTTCCATACCTCTATATTACTGTTGCCATAATTATTGCTACAGCAGGGATCTTTGCCGCTCGTCGAGCAAATCTTTCTAAAGTAAAAACCCAACAAGAGATTCAAGTCCAAGAGGAACAATTAAGCCTTGCCAAAGATTACTTTAAAAATGGTGATCTTGCCCTTATCAATAAGGATGAGAAAAAGGCAAAAGAGGCTTTTTCTTCAGCTCAAAAAATTTTAGAAAAAATTGAACTTCCTGCCAAACAAAAAGAAATTAATGATCTTAAAACCGAAATTCAGCGAAAAATTGATGCTATTGATAAAGTTTTTCGTTTCTCTAATCTTCAACCTAAATTTAATTTACAAGGAATCAACGCTCAACAGGTCATTTACACTGATAGACTCTATGCTTTTGATCCCCAAGAAGGAAGTCTCTATCTTTTGGAGACTCTTAATTCTAAACCCGAACAAATTCTTAAAGATGAAAAACTTAAAGATGCTAAACTTTTTGTTTTAAGCAACGATGAGGTGATTGCTTTAAGCAAGCTTAAACTCTATCTTATTAATCTTCAAGAAAAAACTCTTTCGGAGTTTACCTTGTCGCCAAGCACTTTCTCGCTTGCAGATGTAACTAAAATTGTTGATTTTGCAGGTAATCTCTATCTACTGGACCAGAAACAAAATCAGGTGTGGCGAGTCAATAGGCGCGACCTGGATTTAGGCATTCCCGTAGATTTTATCAAGGAGACGGATAAAGCTTCAATTTTTCGTTCAATGGCTATTGACGGTAACGTTTGGACTCTTTCTAAAGAGAATATTCAATCCTGGAGTAAAGGTAAATTAAATCTCACTATTCCCCTTGGACAAATCCCCCAAGGAGGCACTCTTTTTGAAGATCTTATCACTAGTAGCGATTTTGCAATTTATTTGATTGATAAGAACCAGGCAAGAATTGCCGAATTAAAAAAAGACGGTTCCTACAGCCGAGAGCTTTTTGTTGAAGGATTAAAAACACCTGTAAAAGACATCTTTATAAAACTAAAAAACAAAAAAGCCTATTTCCTTACTGACGAAGGAGTATATATAATAGGATTGTAAAAAAAATGAACTTTTGGACTTTTCTTACTAGTAACTCACCTGCCAACCTAGCTCTTCTTTTTCTTTTGGGTGTAATTTTTGGCGTTTTGGGTCTTAAATTTTTCAAAAGAATTTTTTGGTTATTTCTCATTCTGGCTCTTCTTTTTGCTTTAAGTAAAACAGACTATCTTAAAAACTATTGGCCCTTCTCTTTTGCTAATAAAGATAAACTAGAGAAAATCCTTAAAAATTCTCCTAAAAATGCCGAGAAGAATCTTTTAGAGGAAGAGATTCAAAAATGAAAAAATACTTAAAAAAGATTAGCAGACTCTCCTATCCGAACGATGCTGTTCAAATCCTTAGAAAAGAAATTTTAGTAAGTGAAAAAGTAATAGCCGACTCTGAAAAAGAGGATGGCCTAAAAAAACAAATAGGTTTTCTTTTAGAGTTTCTATTGGCTACTTTTACAATCTTTTTTCTTTTTAGCGCTCCAGCATATCTTGCTAAACTGAAAACCATTATTAACAAAAACATTGGTGATTATTATTATCTTTACGCTCAAACCGATCCTTTCTCTGAAGAGAAAGAGGAGGGTGTTATTTATTCCTTATTTGCCTTAGAAACTAATGAGATTAGACTAAAAATCCCCGATCTTGGTCTTGATATTGCTGTCCAAGAAGCTAAAGATTTAGAGACAGCCAAAAAACTTTTAAATAAGGGAGCAGTGCTTCTTTTTGAAGAAGACAAAAAGAATGGTAGTCAAAACCTTCTTATTGCTGGACACAGTTCTGTCTATCCTTGGCAAGAAACTCAGCCGGTGTTTGCAAGTCTTGAGACAATAAAGGAAGGCTCTCTGATCAATTTGAGTATCGGAAAAGAGATTAATAATTTTCAGGTTATAGCCAAAAAAGTAGTACCTAAAGAGGAGCTTGTATTTCTTGCCAAACCTCACACTACCATTCTTACTTTAATGACTTGTGTACCTGTTGGTACTACTAAAAATCGTCTTTTGGTTATTGCCGAAAAAATTTAAAGATTGCTATTATTTATAAAAGAAATAAGATTTAACAAATGAGAGCCCAAAAAATGAAAACCAGAATAATCTTTTTCTCTTCGCTGCTTTTTTTATTACTCTGGACAAATAAACCGCTACTCAAAGCCCAAAACTATCCTTATGACATAGACGAAGCCGGACCCACGCCTACCCCAACCTTCTCCTCTACTCAGGATACCAGCCCATCGCCTACCCCTACTCCGCTTCTAAACGAAGCAGCAAAAGAGATAAATACCGGACCCGCATTAAACCTTTTGATTATTCCCCTTGCTGGTCTCCTAGTGGTGATTTTGCGTAGAAAGGTCTTCAAATAGTGGGTATTTATAACAAATTGACTGGATTGATTATAAAAAGCCTTTGTTCTTAAAAACTTAAAACTCTCGTCTTGCTCTTGCTTTTTTTAAAAAATATGATTATCTTATAAACAAGATGCGACGCTTTAAAAAGAACCGACTCTTTCTCTCTCCTTTTAGCAATCATCTTTTGCCTCAAAAAACTAAAGAAAAGCTGATCAATGTCATTAGTCTACCGCCTTTAAAAAAACGTAAAAAGGGTTGGTTTTGGTCTTATTTGTTAAGAATTGCTCTTTTTTTGCTTGCACTAATGTTTCTTGGCCTCACTTTTACTTTCGCTTGGTACTCTAAAGATCTGCCCGGCCCTAATAAAATTCTCTCTAGAGGTATTCCTGAGTCTACAAAAATTTATGATCGCAATGGCAACCTTCTCTATGAAGCTTACGGAGAAGAAAAGCGTACACTTTTAAAACCTGAAGAAGTACCAGATATTATAAAAAAAGCTACTATTGCTGCCGAAGACAAAGATTTTTATCGACACCATGGCGTCTCTCTTTCGGGTATTTTAAGAGCTCTTTACACTAATATCACCCATCGAAAGATTACTCAAGGCGGCTCAACCATCACTCAGCAATATGTCAAAAACAGTATTCCCGAAGTAGGCAAGAAAAGAACTATTTCTCGAAAAATCAAAGAACTGATCCTTACTATTGAGCTTGAATGGCTATATTCTAAAGATCAAATTATTACTATGTACTTAAACCAAATCCCTTATGGAAATAATGCCTATGGAATCGAATCTGCTTCTAAAACATACTTTAATAAATCCGTCAAAGATGGACTTAGCGTTGATGAAGCGGCGATGCTTGCAGCTCTTCCTCAAGCACCTACCTATTATAATCCTTGGGGCGGCCACACAAAAGAATTATTAGCAAGAAGGGACTGGATTATCGACCGAATGGTCTCTTTAAAAATGATTAGTAAAGAAGAAGGCGAAAAAGCTAAACAAACCGACACGCTAGCAAAACTTGGCAAACGACGAGAAAATATTCAGGCTCCTCACTTCGTGATGTATATCAGAGAATATCTTGCTGCAAAATATGGTGAAAAAACAGTTCTTGAAGGTGGACTGAGGGTAATTACTACCCTAGATTTAAATATTCAGAAATTGGCCGAAGAAGTGATTGCCAATGAGTTTCCTAAAATCCAAAAAGCTAGTAGGGCCAAAAATACAGCGCTAGTAGCTATTGACCCTAAAACTGGTCAAATTCTGGCTATGGTAGGCTCTGTGGACTTTTTTGATCTTAAAAACGATGGTAATGTTAATGTGGCTACCTCCTTAAGGCAACCCGGCTCTTCCTTTAAACCATTGGTTTACGCTGCAGCTTTTAAAGACAAATATAATCCTGCTTTTGTACTTTTTGATTTACCTACAGATTTCGGCGGCGGCTATATTCCTTCTAACTATGACAATATCCCCCGAGGGCCGGTCACAATGAGACAGGCGCTTGCCAACTCTTTAAATATTTCTGCCGTTAAAACTATCTCGCTTGTAGGTGTAGAAAATGCCATAAAAATGGCCAAAGAGATGGGCATTACCACCCTTAATAGACCTGCAAGCTTCTATGGTCCGCCATTGGTTTTGGGATCAGGCGAAGTTAAACTGCTAGAGTTAGTAGGCGCTTATGCAGTTTTTGCTAACGAAGGTATCCGTCAACCTATTACGGGCATTTTGAAAGTTACAAATCAAAAAGGCGAGGTACTAGAAGAATACAAACCTAAACCTATGGCAGTATTAGATAAAGCTATTGCTTTTATGATTTCTGATATTCTCTCAGACAACGAAGCACGAGCGCCGGTCTTTGGTAGAAACTCTAAACTACGTATACCGGGATACACAGTAGCAGTAAAAACAGGGACTACTTCAGATTATCGCGACGCTTGGACTATTGGTTATACCAAAAGTATTGCGGTTGGTGTTTGGGTAGGCAACAATGATAATTCCCCGCTCATTCATGGTTCTGCTGGAGCAATGGCTGCGGCACCTATTTGGAACGCTTTTCTAACCCGTTACCTTACCGGTAAAGCTGATGAGCCTTTTACTCCTCCAGATAATGTAGAAAAAATCACAGTTGATAAATTCTCTAATAAACTGCCAAGCAAACACTCGCCACCTAATGAAAGGGTCACGGATTGGTTTGCGCCTTGGCATAAACCAAAAGAGTATGATGATATTCATGTAGTAGTCAAGGTTTGTAAAACTGATGGTAAATTGGCACCAGAAGGAGCTCCTGCAGATTTAGTAGAAGAACGCTATTTTGTAAATATTCACTCTGAAAAACCGGACAATCCTAATTGGGAAAGACCTGTTCAAGAGTGGGCTAAGACCCATTTGAATGCTACAGAATCCCCTAAGGAGTACTGTGATCTTTCTGCCAGTGCTTCACCTACGGTTAGCATTAATCAACCTAAAGAAGGCGAAGAGATCAGTGGTATTTATCAGTTTTCCGCCTCAATAAATTCCTATTTCAAAATCACCAAGGTAGATTTTCTTATTGACGACAAAAATATTGGCTCTCTCTCTGAACCACCCTATGCTCTTTACTTTGATCTAAGTGGCTTACCCAGTGGTTCTCATAAACTGACAGTTATTGCCAGTAATCAACAAGGTAACAGTGGCAGCGCTAGCGTTAATTTTATTGTTAAAACAAGCGCTCCTCAGACTTTAGAAATCCTCAAGATTATTAATATTTCCGTAGATACCCTTCCATCCTCTGCTACTATTAGCTTTACTACTACTCCGGCAGCTTCTGGTTTTCTGGAATACGGAGAAACCAGTGACCTAGGAAAAAGCATAAATTATCCTGAGGGCATAGAACATAAAATAAACATTCCTGGGCTTAGCGGCGGTAAAATCTACTATTACCGAATTAATGCCCAGAAGGATGGGATGCAAACCTCTTCTCCTATTAACAGCTTCTATCTGCCATAAAAACTGGGGTTTTATTTAGCCAAAACAATATTTAAAAAGCTCTTTTAAGCTCTTTGGCAAGTAAGGTTGGAAACCTAATTTTTTAATCGCTTCTATTCGCTTCTTATAAAAAAGCGGTTTTCTAACTTCAGCTAGAAGATCTACTTCGCCAAAAACACAAAGCTCAGCTGGAGGTGCCTTTTCTAAAAGAGCGGACATAATACTAAGGCAAACGGCAGCATCCAGAGAGCGATCTTTAGTAGCAAAACCGCCAACAATATTTAAAAAGATGTCTTTATCCGTAAGCCTCATTCCACAACGTTCTTCAAGGACGGCCACCAGTGTATAAAGACGACCCAAATCATAACCAGCAGCGGTGCGCCTGGGTAAACTAAAACTAGTTTTGCTTACCAACGCTTCTACCTCAATCAGAAATGGCCTCTGACCTTCAAACATGCAAGAAAGAGTCCGACCTACAGAAGTTTTTCGTCCTTCTAAAAATATAAATGAAGGATCTTTTGCCGCATGTAAACCTTTTTCTGTCATTTCAAAAACCGCCACTTCGCCTGTAGGACCAAAACGATTCTTGCTGGCTCGTAGAAGTCTAGCATTACTCTCTTTTTCGCCCTCAAGATATAAAACTACGTCTACCAAGTGCTCTAAAATTCGCGGCCCAGCAATCTCCCCTACTTTAGTAACATGACCTATCATTAAAACAGCAGTTTGATTCTTTTTGGCAAATCTTTGAAGTACCAGGGCCGATTCTCTCACTTGTACTAAGGAACCAGGAGTAGAAGGAAATTCCGGATTATAAAGAGTTTGGACAGAATCTACTATCAGCAGCTTGGGCGGTTTTTTATTAAGATATTTCACTAGAGAGATCACATCTGTAGTCTCGGTAAATAAAATATGAGAAAATCCCTGCGAAGAAAATCTTTGCACTCTAAGAGCGATTTGCGAAACAGACTCTTCGCCCGCTACATAGACTACCTCGCTAATTTTACTAGCAATGCTTAAAGCCAGGGTAGATTTACCAACACCGGGAGTGCCGCCTAAAACAATGGTTGACCCTGGTACAATACCACCGCCCAAAATTTCATCTACTGCCTCTAAACTTTCTATCCGCGCAAGTGGCAATCTTTTGTACTGTTCCAAGGACAGAAAAACGGGTTCTTCCCTAACCAGGTTAGGGGTCTTGCTAGTAAAATTTTGAACCTCTTTAAAAGTATTCCATTCACCACAAGCTGGACATTTACCACTCCACTGTAGAAAATCTTGGCCACAGTTTTCACAAATATAAAACTTACCTTTAACCATAGATTGCTTTTAAATTAACAAAAAATCTGCTAATTTGAAACAAAAAGTTGACTCCTTAAAAACCCCAACAGGAAGGAGGTGAATCAGAAATGGTTGTGCCGCCCGGTATTGTAGAATATCACACTTGTAAGAAATGCGGTGGACCTATTCGCAATGTACCCAAAAGGGTTCCCTTAATTGCCAATCTTATGGTCTGCCGCTACTGCTCTCGCCCTCCTTGGAAAACAAGAGATGACTTTCTAGGTAGAAAGGAGAGCACTCTTGATGCACAGGGACTGGAACCAGAAATTGAGGAGGTTTCTTTCCAGAGCCCGAAGAAAATCGCCTAAAAAAAGACTCCTAGAGCCTGTTGGACTCTAGGAGTCTTTTCCTTATTTCATTGAGCCGGACGAACATCGCGAATTACAAGACGCGGCTGGATCTTGCCTAAAAAATTGTCCTTTATAACCTCAAAAGCAAAATCTGCACTTTTGCCTCCTTTAAGCCAAGAAAGTTGCTGCTTTTCGGAAAAAACAATTCCTGAAAAACTTCCAAAATCTATCCTTAAGTGTTTGTTGGCGTTACCTACTCTTTTGAGATTTCTTATCGCTAGATGAGCGGCAAAAATTGGCCGAGGATTACCGTTACCAAAAGGCGCTAGCCTTTCAAGCAACGAAAGCAGCTCTAAATTAATCTCTTCTTGCCCAAGCCAAGCATCAATAAGCAATTCCCTGCGAATTTCCAAATTTTCAGAGGCTTTCATTAGGGTTTCTAAAAAGATCTGTTTTTTCTCCGGAAGTAGACTTAAACCAACAGCATTTTTATGACCACCGAAGGTAAGAAGGTGCTTTTTGGCATCCGAAAAAAGCTCTAAAAGATTAACATTGGCAGGACTGCGTGCTGAACCTTTGAGTCGACCATCTTTTAACAAAGAAAAAACCACTGCGGGTCTGGCATATTTTTCCACTAGTTTTTGGGCCACAAGACCGTTAATCCCCTCGGGCCATTCACCAAAAGCCACTACAATCTTTTTATTTAAATCAAAAAATTCTTCGGCTTGAACAAAAGCCTCTTCAAAAAGTTTTTGACGAGTTCGATTAAATTCTTCTAACCTCGTTGCCAAACTCTCTATCTCTTGAGGATTCTCGCTAGAAAGCAGACGAAAAGCCAAGCGACTACTTGCTATTCGGTTAGCAGCATTAATTCGGGGTCCTAAAATATAACCGATTGCGTAAGGATCAATATTTTCAGAAGATAATCCGGCTTTTTTATAAAGGGCAAGTAAAGATGGTCGCCTAGTTTTTCTTAAAACTATCTCTCCATACCGATAAAGCACTCTTGATTCAGAGATCAACGGTGCAATATCAATTACTAAAGAGAGAGCTACTAAATCTAGCGACCATTTTAGAAAACTTTCGGAAATTTTAAAACCGGCAATAGCCATTGCATAAAGAAGCTTCCAAGCCACGGCTGCTCCCGAGAGACCACCAAAAGGATAAGGGGTAATTTTAGGATTGAGAACCGCACTTGCCTCGTGGGGATATAATCCTTGTTGAATCTCATGATGATCAGTAATGATAATCTCTATTCCCAGACTCTTGGCAAACTCCACAAGTTTTTTGCCAGTAATACCCAAATCGACAGTAATTATTAAGCTAACACCTTTACTCTTAAGATCAAGAATACCTTCTTTTGAAAGCCCATAACCGTGATGTCTTTCGGAAATAAACACTATAGGTTCAAAACCTGCCACCAACAGCCCTTCCTTTAAAAGAACAGCGCCCAGAATACCGTCAGCATCAAAATCAGCAAAAATACCTATTTTTTCGGCATTATCTTTGGCTCTCTTAAGTCTTGATATAGCCTTGGACATATCAGGCATCAAAAAAGGATCAAATAGATGTTCGGGAAATTTGGGATTTAAAAAAGCCTCTTTTTCATTCGAAGAGATCCCTCGCAATGCCAAAAGGTGTTCAAGTAAATCTTTACTCTTGCGCTCAGAGATCCGCCAAATATAATTATTGAGAAACATCTCTACTTAAGATATGCAAGTCCTGGAATTCTTACATCTACATACTCATGTATCAGATCACCCTTTTCGGTAATGATCTTAATAAATGTCTCTACTTGCGGCTCAACTTCTCTAAGGGGATCTAAATAGAGGTGAATATTGCGATCAAGAAGAAGGTCTAAATCAAAGGTATTACCTTTTAATAAAGCCTGATGAATCCTTATCTGGCCGCGTTCGTTAAGTAGCTGATTTGCGTTGGTTAAAAATTCTACAAACCCAGCGGGGACTATTTTTTGGCCAAGTGTTACTGGTAAATCTAGCAAATCTCTCACTAAAACCAATCCTGAAAGTTCTGACAAAGAAACTTTTTTATAACAAACCCCCTCTCTATCCACCAGATAAATCTCTCCGCCTGTCTGCCAAGCAATCTGAGGTTTGCGCTCTAAAATGAGAACCTTAAGTACAGAAGGCAAACCCTTATAGATTACCACCTCGGCAATTTCAGGAAAGTCTTGCTTAAGCTTTTGTTCTACTAAAGAAAGGTTGGTAAGAAAAATATTTTTAAAAAGAGGCAACCTCTTAATAATCTCTGCTTGATCAAGACTTTCGTTTCCTGTGATCTCTACATTCTTTATCTGGAAGTAGTTTGAGAGAAAAAGCCAATAAAAAATGCCTAAACCCAGAAAAAGTCCAAAAAATAACTTCCAAGGAAATTTTCTTTGAGGCCGCGCTTCTTTGAGTCTCTCTCCTGGCTGAATTTTCAAAGATGTACCCCGAACCGGTACCCTACTTTTGGAAGAATATCCTTTGCGAAGCAATCTTTCGGAATAAATTTTAGGATTCTTAAAGATCCTTTTCTTCCCAGAAGGGCCCAACAAGTTCCACCTCCTCCTTTAATTCAATATTAAACATCTCTTTAACTCTTTTCTTTACCATTTGTGCAAGTTGCCATATTTCATTGCTAGTAGCGTTTTTGTAATTGATGATGAAATTAGCGTGTAATTTAGAAACCATTGCCCCTCCCAATCGTTTACCTTTCAAGCCTGCTTGCTCAATCAAATAACCTGCTGTCTGCTCCTTTGGCAGCGGTTCTTTGCCGTGACTTTTACCCCCCGGATTTTTAAAAAAGCAACCCGCAGAGCGTTCAGCAAGTGGTTGATAAAGTCGAGCGCGTTTTTCTCGATATTCTTTTATATCTGCAAGAATATCTTCTTTTTTACGGTGACGTAGTTTAAATTTAGCAGAGACAATAATCGGTTTAAAGTAACCTTTAAGTCTTTTTAGTTTACTATCCCGATAATCATATTCAAACCATTCCGGATCTACGGCCAAAAGTTTGGGCTCTTGATAACGATTATCAAAAACAAAAAGCGTAACCTTGCTTACAAACTCTGAAAGAGGCTCGCCAAAACACTCTGCATTCCCAAAAAGTGCACCACCAATAGTACCAGGCAAGGTAATAAAATGTTCTATACCTCCTAGCTCCCGAGCGGCTGCCTCGGTTACAAGACGAACTACCGAAACACCGGACTCAGCAATTACCTCGCTGGTTTCTGGCAGAAAAATAAGACCAGAGAGGCTATTCTTTATTACCAGACCAGGAAAACCGGCATCAGAGATTAAAACATTGCTACCGCCACCAAGTACAAAATAAGGAACACCAAGTTTGCAAGCTTCGCTAGCAGCAAAAATAAGCTCTTTGCTCGTTTTAGCTTCAAAAAAAAGCTCAGCAGGCCCACCTGTATGAAAAGTGGTGAAATCTTTAAGCATCACCTGAGATTTTGCTCCTTTTAAAATCTTGGCCAACTTTTCTAAATTTCGAATTGTCTCCGTCATTTCTACTCTCTAAGTAACTCCTTGGCAATTTTATAAACTGTAGTTGCTCCCATAGTAAGAACAATGTCTCCTGGCTTTGCAAGTTTGTAAACAAGCTGTTTAGCTTCTTTGTAAGAAGCGACGCTCTTTCCATTAGCCAGACGAGCAATTTTTTCCGACAAACCCAGAATCTCTTTTTGATCGATATCTCTGCCAGCCACCCTAAATACTGGAAGAATAAGAATCTCATCTGCTTTCTTTAAAGCTCTGGCAAACTCTTTATAAAGTTTTAATGTTCGTACCCCCTGATGAGGTTCAAAAACAAGGATAATTCGTTTATGAGGGTATCGGCGACGAAGCGCAGAAAGACTTGCTTCTATTTCGGTTGGATGATGGCCATAATCATCATAATATAAAACTGCCTCTTTTTCGCCCAAAAAATCAAGTCGTCTCTTGGGAGGCTGAATTAAGGGCAAGACTTTTTGCAATCTTTCTTTTACAAAACCAAGCTCAATAAGAAGCGCTAAAGCACCTGCGCAATTTAAGATATTTGCCCTACCTTCCAGTTGGGTTTGAAACAGACAATTATTCAAAAGAAAAGCTTCACCACCCTCTTTCGGCTTTGCTAAAATTTCTATTTTATAGTCTGCTGATTGACAAAATCCATAGCTTTTTGTTAGTGCTTGACTCTTTCTGCTAACAAGTAACGCTTCTTTAGAGTCAGCACAAACAATTAATCTGCCTTCTTTAGGAATCTTGCTTACAAATTCTTCAAAGGCTTTAAGAAGCGAAGAAAAGCTTTTGTAAGTATCAAAGTGTTCGTACTCAATGTTGGTAATTAGTGCAGCAAAGGGCTGAAAATCTAAAAATTGCTTTTCATATTCGCAAGCTTCAACAACAAAATACCTGCCTTGACCGACCCGACTGCCGCTACCCCACTCTACTACTTCGCCGCCGATGTTAGCTAAAGGATCTTCACCTAGTTCTTCCAGCAATCGAGCTACCAAGGTAGTGGTTGTGGTTTTGCCATGAGTACCAGCTATAGCAATTGTCAGGTGCCCCTTTGCAATCATATTAAGCGCCTGGGTCCGAGAAATAACTGGAATTTTAAGCTTTCGGGCAGCCTCTATCTCTACATAAGCTGGTGCCTGAGGTGAAAGTGCCGCTTGAGTAGCTACCAATACATCAATAGCCGGAGTAATGTTTTTAGCACTATGACCTCCCAGTTGTAAATCAGAACCAGAAACCAAAAAACCTTTTCCCTCAAGAAGCTTTTTTAAACCCGACATCGACGAACCGCAAATGCCCACTAAAAAATAATGCTTAAATTTTCTCTCCATAAAGTGTTTTTGTGATCTCTTCTTTTATTATTTTTACTGCATTTATTAAAGCAAATTTTCGACTATTCTGCCTCATTTTTTCTAATCTCTCTTTATCTTTCAATAGTTTGAAAAATACTTCTGGAAAGTCTTTTTCGTCTTCTTTCTCTCTAACTACCAAGGCGGCTCCTAAACTTTCTAGATAAAGAGCATTGATTAATTGATGGTTATTGGCCGAGTTTGGCAGAGGTACCAAAACCATTGGCAATCCCCATTTAGCTTGTTCATAAATAGTAGTAGCCCCCGCCCTAGAAATAGCAAGCAATGCTTGTTGGCGATATTTAAAGAGTTCTGAATAAAGAAAATCTTTTTTAAAAAGATAGTTCTTTTTTAAAGATTGAGGAAGGGTTTGGGCAAATTCTTTAATCAAATCGTAACTTGCTTCACCAGTTTGATGAACTACTTTATATTGAGCAAGTAATTGGGGCAGAATTGTCAAAACTAGTTTATTTAATCCCAAAGCACCTTGCAGTCCACCACTAATTAAGATAAGGTCTCTCTCTTTAGCGGGCTGTAAATCTTTTTGTAAATCTTCAAAAACCGGCACACCGCTAAAGATCATTTTTTCACGCAAAGAAATAGGATAAAACTCCTTCGGAAAACCAACAAAGATTTTTTCAGCAAAAAAAGCAGCCAGGCGATTACTGAGTCCCATCATTGTATCTGATTCATGAATAAAGATCTTTAAACCAAGTAGTTTAGCAGCAAGGACCACAGGCAAAGATACATAACCACCTTTTGCAAAAACTAGTACCGGTTGGAGTTTTTTGAGAAGAAAAAAAGCCTGCCAAAAACCTTTTAGAAAAAATAAAAAATCGCCAAAATTTTTAAAACTAAAATAACGCCTAAGTTTACCGGAGGTAATGGCTAAAAATGAGACTGAAGCAGCAGGTACCAAATAGGCTTCTGGCCCCCGAAAAGAACCAATGTAAAAAATCTCAAAATCTTCTCTTAAGGCTTTTGCCAAAACCAAAAGAGGAAAAATATGTCCGCCGCTTCCACCACCTGTTAAAACCAATCGAGGTTTACTCTCTTTCAAATCTTTTCCTAGTTTATCTTCCATGCTTACTAACGTTTAAAATTATCCCCACTGCCATAAAGCTAAAAATAAGATTTGATCCCCCATAAGAGATAAAAGGCAGTGTAATACCTGTTAGGGGCAAAAGCCGCATCATTGCCGAAAGATTAATAAAAGCCTCAATAAGAAGCATGGTAGAAAGCCCGCTGGCCAAGAGATAGCCAAAACGGTCTTCGCAAAGTAGAGCTGCCCGAAAACCTCGCCAGAATAAAAACAAAAAAGCTAACACAATAAATGCTGCCGGTAATGCTCCCAACTCTTCAACTAGTATAGCAAAAATAGAATCAGTGTGGGGCTCTGGCAGATAAAAATGTTTTTGAACACTCTCGCCAAAGCCTTTACCGAAAAGACCGCCGGTGCCAATAGCAATTAAGGCCTGATTACTGTGATAGCCTATACCCAAAACATCAGCGCCAGGATTTAAAAAGGCCTTTATTCGATTAAGACGATAAGGGGCAGAAAATGCAAAAATGGTTGCTGTCGCGCCGATTAGTAAACCTGCTAAACTCAAATGAAAAAAGTTGGCTCCTGCTAAAAGAAAAAGAGCAAGGGCTGAAAGAAAAATCACAATCAGACTGCCAAGATCCGGTTCTCTAATGATGAGAATTGCGCTAAGAAGAATGATGACAAAAAAGGGCAAAGTGCCTGAATAAAAGTTTTTTGCTCTCTGTTCTTTTTCAAAAATAGCTGCGAAATAAACGAGAACGCTGATTTTTAAAAACTCAGATGGTTGAAAGGCCAAAGCCCCTAAATCGTACCAGCGATAGACACCATTAATTGGTCTTACTAGATGTAAAGCAAGAGGTATTAGAAGAAGGAAAGATAGCAAAAGAAGATAAAGAGCATTTTTTCGCCAAAAACCAAAATCAATCTGAGCAAAAGTAATCATAATTAGACTACCCACAATAAACGCTAAAAGTTGTCTTGAAACAAAATAGTAGGGATTTCTATAAAACTTCTCGGCAATTACTACTCCTGCTGAATAAATAAGGACAATACCCAAAATAGCTAAACCCAAAGCCACAAAAGCGATTAAATAATCTGAGCGTTTTTTAAGCAGTCTCATCTTTGACTAACCTCTGAAATACCTCCCCGCGTTCATAAGCAGAAGCAAATTGATCAAGACTAGCGCAAGCTGGTGAAAGTAAAACTATGCCTTCTTTAAGGTTCTGCTGACAATAAGTAACAGCTTTTTTAAGGTTCTCTGCTTTATAAAGAAGAGCCTGAACACCAGCTTTTCTAAGAACTCTAAAAAGGCGCTCTCTCTCGCTGCCAATTAGAGCAATAACTTTTACTTGACTCTCTTTAATTTCGCGTGCAAGTTGACTAAAATCTGCTCCCTTACTGCTGCCGCCAAGAATTAAACAAGTGGGTTGGTTCGCAAAAGTCTGAATAGCAGCAATTGTTGCACTAGGGTTGGTAGCCAAAGAGTCATCGATATAAATTCTTTTTTCGTCCTCTGCCACTTTCTGAAGACGATGAGGTAGTCCCACAAAACTTTCAAGACCTTTGATTATATCCTTTCTCTTCACCCCAAAATACTTAGCTACCGCAATAGCCGCAGCGGCATTTGCTAGATTATGCTTTCCAAAAAGTTTGAAACTCTTAACGCTTGCAAGTCTCTGAACGTTCTTATTCAGACGACTCACAAAAAAGCCATCATCAACGTAAACCCCGGGTCTAAGGTAAATTTTGGAAGAAGAAAAATAGATAACTTGCCCCTTTGCAGTTTTAGCCCAACTTCTTACCACCGGCGAATCAGCAGAAAGCACCGCTAGATCATTACGATCTTGAAAGGCAAGAATGCGCTTTTTGGCTTTTCTGTAAGCAGTAAGACTGGGGTGGAAATTAGGATTAGTCTTAGAAAGAGGTGCAAGATGATCAGCGGTAACTGGTAATACTACACTGACTTTTGGCGAGGTATGGATTTTTTCAAGCTGAAAGGAAGAAAGCTCAAGTACAATAAAACTACCCTTCCTTAGATTAATCAGTCTTTCAAAGTCAAAACTACCAATATTGCCTGCAAGATAAACTTTTTTACCAGCAGTTTTTAGTAAATGATAGATCAACGAAACAGTAGTGCTTTTACCTTTGGTACCGGTTACCGCTATAGTGGTAGCCTTAGTTCTGTTTAAAAGAAGCTCTATGGGTTCTAAAATTAGGGCTTTTTTCTTCAGTTTAAGAAAGATCGCTAAATTACTAGGTACACCAGGAGCAACAAAAACAATCTCAGCATCCAATAGCCCCTTCTGCCATTTTTTACCGAAAAAACTTTTATAGGTAATATTTGAGAGTTTTTTTAGTTTCTCCTCTAACCGAGCAGCGTCTTGCTGGTCAACCAGTCTTAAATGCGCTCCCTGTTTAAAAAGATAATGAGCAATCATTAGATTCTCTAGACCCAAACCAAAAAGAGCCACCTCTTTGCCAGCAAAATTAAGATTTTTTAAAACTTCTCTAGGAAGCATTTACCCTCGACCAATCAAAGCAATACTCAAAGCAATTATGGCCAAAACTCCCCCTAAAATCCAAGCGCGCATGGTAATTTTCGTCTCTGGCCAACCAATGGCTTCCAAATGATGATGAAGCGGCGCTGAAAGAAAAATCTTTTTCTTAAAAAATTTTTTACTAAAAAGTTGTAAAAGAACCGAAAAAGCTTCTAAAACAAAAAGAAAGCCAAATAAAGGTAAAACCGTCAAACTATTAGTTAAAAACGAAAGCACCGCAAGCTCTGCGCCTAAGGCCATTGCTCCTACTCCCCCCATAAAAAAACGCGCTGGATAAATATTAAACCACAAAAATGCAAGAAGAGCACCCACCAACGAACCCGCAAAAACCGCAATTCCAAACTGACCATTTACATAAGCAATAGCTGCTAGCACCAAAAAAGCCTCGCTAAGGAGTCCCCCTGCTAACCCGTCTAAACCATCGGTCACGTCCACTGCAAAGGTAAAAAAGAGGGCTGTTAAGAAAAAAAGAGGCAAAACCCAAGATCCAAGAATTAAATCTCCCCAACCAGGAATATGGATAGGCTTTGTGATCCACTCCAGTTTATAGGTAAACCAGTAAGCAGCAACAGCACTAATAATTGCATATAAAAATAGTTTGTGGCGAAATCTTAAGCCGCCCCCATGTGGCCCGATGCCATAGATGTTAAGAAGATCATCTACAAGACCAATGAGCCCCGCGGCAATCAGGGTAAACAATGGTAAGAGCGTAGTATGATAGTTGTAATTAAAAATAAGTGTAATTAGACCAACGGTCAGAAGAATAATCACTCCTCCCATAGTAGGAGTAGCTTCTTTCTTCTGGTGATGCTTTAAAAAATAGCTAGCTTTTTCGCCGGTAATAGCGGTCTTTCGAATATGCTTACCTAAGCGATATTTATAAAGAATGTATGTCCAAAAGGGCGTAATAGCAATTGCTAATAAAAAAGAGAGTCCCGAAAGAGTAAATAGCTTTTTCAGAGCCAGAATATCAAAAATTATAATTTCATTCATACTTATCTTTATTTAGTAGCAGGTACTTTGTAATAAGTTAAGAGGAAAGAAGCAATTTCAGAAAAAGTCGGTGCCGCTGAACTTTCTGCAAATTCTACTGTCTTCGGGCGATCCAGCTTCACAAGAATAACAAAGCACGGATTATTAGCGGGTAAAAAACCGGCAAAAGAGCCAATATGGGTATTCTCTTCGTAACCTCCTGAGGGAAGAGGAATTTGAGCTGTACCGGTTTTACCTGCTACCTGATACCCAGGCACTGCTGCTTTTTTGCCATGTCCTCTCTCTACCACCGAAATAAGCATATTGGTAATTTTTTTAGCGGTTTCTTCCGAGATTACCCTTCTTATCTCTTTAGTAGGAAAAACCTCTTCTCGGCCATCACTGAAGACTATTTTTTCTACTACTTTTGGTTGAATTAACCTGCCTCCATTGGCAATAGCTAAGTAGGCCGAAGCAATCTGAAGAGGCGTTACAGAAATTCCCTGACCAAAAGAGATGGTAGCTCTATTGATATCTCGCCACTTCTTCTTTTCCAGCAATTTACCTGAAGCTTCGGGACCAATCTCTATACCAAGCTTTTCGCCAAAATTAAAATTCTTCAAATATTCATACATTTTTTCTGTACCAAGCTTTGAAGAAATATCTACCATTGCCACATTGTCGCTGTTCTCTAAAATTTGCGAAAGCGTCTCTCTGCCATAAGCCTTATTGGTAGCGGTATGAATCTCGTGACCTTGGACTACTACTACATTCCCGTAAGTATTTTCGTAATTATCCGGTACCGCGCCACTATCTAATGCGGCTGCCATCACTATAGGTTTCAAAACACTACCGGGTTCCCAAGTTGCCTGAATTACTTTATTTAAAAACAGATCATGATTTTCCACTGGCACTTTGTTAAATTCATTTAAATCAAAAGTAGGCCACTGAGCCATGGCTAAAATATTGCCTGTCTTAGCTTCAAGAACAATAACCTCACCGGCATCGGCTTTATAGGTTTCAATAGCTTTCTTTAGCTTCTCTTCCACTACAAACTGGACGTTGCGATCAATCGTAAGATAGATATCGGCGCCATTCTTAGCTTTTTCACTATTTAAAATGTTTACAAAATTACCTAAAAGATCCTTCCGGCCAATAGCTATTCCTATTGAAGGTTTCAGATAGCTGTCAAAAACTCCCTCTATACCATATTGACCGTTGCCTTCATAGTCAACAAAACCGATAGTTTGAGCAAGAAGACTTTTTTCGGGATAAAGCCTCTTATCTTCTCTTTCAATCAACACACCTACTAATTTTAATTTCTCGATTGCCTCTGCTTGTTCATAACTTAAACCCTTTTTAAGAGGCGGCATATAAAAATTATCTTTGTAAGGAGTATAACGCGTCTTTATTTCTTCTTTTGAGAGCCCAATAATCTTGGATAGTTCTTCGGCCACCTTGTCAATATCCCGTACATTCTTAGGCACCAACGAAACCCGAAAACTCTCACTATTAATAGCCACTGCAAACAGACTCTCTTTTTCTGGCGAATCATAAACATAAATTTGCCCGCGTTTACCCTTGATGATCTTTTTGGCAATATGCTGTTCTTCGGCTGCTTTCACATACTCTTGATGTTTCACTACAGAATAGAAAAAAAGAACTCCCAAAAGAGCAAGTCCCCAAAGAATAATTGAGGTAAAAATAAAATAACAGCGCCCTTTCATTATTCCGCTAATTTGACAAAATTACCCTTATCATCAAGAGTGAAATCCACCTTAGCTGAAGGAATAAGATTTAAATTATTTATTAAAGCCTCGTTCTCTCTCCAAGAATAAAGTTTAGCGCTCTCGGTTCTTAGTTTTACCTCTTCTTGTTTTAAGTCGCTAAGCCTTTCTTTAAGACTCTCTCGTTCCTGTTGATTACTTACTTGTAACACTTTCTGATTTATGTAAAAAAGGATAATCATAAACACCAAAAGCAAGAAAACAAAATTTAAAGCTATGGGTCCAATTTTTAGGCCATTCTTTTTGATTGCTGTTTTACGAACCCCTAGATTGGGATTGCCGGAAAATGTCCAAATATACGATCTTGCCATTTTTGTTTTTATTTTTAAGTTAACTTTTTTATTACCCTTAATTTAGCGCTACGCGAAGAAGGATTAATATATACTTCTTGAGGCGTAGGTTGAAGAGGTTTTTTGGTAAGTAATAAAAATCCACCTTCTCTCTTTTTTGTTAAAAATAACCGTTTTACAATTCTATCTTCCAACGAATGGTAGCTAATCACTGCCAATCTACCACCTGTAGCCAAAATCTCAAGCGCTGCTTTCACCCCCTCCTCTAAAGCTGAAAGCTCCTCGTTGACCTCTATTCTGATCGCCTGAAAAACCTTGGTTGCAGGATGAATTTTTTTCGGAAAAGTCTCTTTTTTAGCTTTAGTAACCACATCGGCTAATTCCTTAGTAGAGTAGATAGGACGCGCTCTAATTATAAAATCGGCAATTTTTTTATATTCCTTCTCCTCGCCGTATTCTCTAATCACTCTTTCTAAATCCGCCCGGTTGTAATTATTGACTACCACAAAAGCAGTTTTGCTGCCTTTCTCAGAAAGACGCATATCCAAAGGCGCATCCTTAGCAAAAGAAAGACCAAGGTTTTCATCTTGAAACTGCCAACTGGCCACCCCAAGATCAAAAAGAATCATTTCGACCTCTAAAAAACCAGCTCTCCTGGCAACGGTCTTTAGGTTTGCGAAATCCTCTCTTACAAAGACTATGTTTTTCGCAAACCTCGAAAGTCTTAGCTGAGCCAATTTGAGACTGCGCGAATTTTTATCAATTGCCAAGGCTTTCAGTCTACCAGCGGTTTTTTCAAATAGCGCTAGTAAATGTCCTCCGGTTCCTACCGTAGCATCAATAAGCCTCTCATTAGCTTGAGGAGCCAGAAGAGAAACTACCTCGTTTAATAAAACGGGTTTATGAAATTCTAAATGTGCTAAACTGTTTTTATTTTCCATATATTGATTATTAAATATTTTGCCAACCTCCTCTTTTGGCAAAATATCTAAAAAGCGAGCAGTCAACCCAAAACTGTCGCTCCTGAATTTTTTATTTGGATTTAAAAAGTACAAAACTCCGTTTTTGTTTTTATTTTCAGTCAAACAAGCGAAGCGGTAACTTGTTGACTGCTCGCATGCAAGTTTTAAATATTCAAACTTTCTATGTTTTTTGCCAATTCGTCAGCCTTATCAGTGAAATCTTTCGCTTCTTTTTGCCACTCTGTCAAAGACCAAATCTCCACCCTATCAAAAAGGCCGGCAAGGACAACTTCGGAACGAATGCCAGCATATTCTCTTAAATATTGAGGAAGAGTAATTCTACCCTGGCGATCAAGTTCAACCTCCATTGCGCCAGAAAGAATTAGGCGAGCAAAACTTCGTGCTTCCTTTTGACCCAGTGGGAGACTGGCAAGTCTTTCAGCCAGATTCTGCCAAATTCTTTTAGGATAAAGGGTTAAACTACCATCAAGACCGCGGGTCACTACTCCACCGTCAACAAATTCGTTTCTAAATTTGACAGGAATAGCTATTCTACCCTTCTCATCCAACTTGTTACGATACTCACCAATGAACATTTCTTATAAAATTATGATAAAGTATGAAATCTTAAATAGTTTGTATGAAATTATAATTATTTTTATGAAAAAGTATGAAAAAAACCATTCTTTTTTTAACCTTTAAAAGGAAGTTATCCACAGATTTTTTCCCACTTTTCCCCACAATTCCCCACTTTTCCCCATATTAATCCACAGGTTTGCTATTGTCAATACCGATCAAAAAACAAACAATAAAAATAAAGATTACCAAAATAATCTATTTTTAAGATTATAGGAGTTCCTAATTTTCTATTTTAAAAAGCTTTTTTTAAGCGATCTTCAAAAAATTCTTCCAGGTTGTCACAATTGATACGTAGCTGTCTCATGGAGTCACGATCGCGGATAGTTACAGTGTTATCTTGAAGGGTCTGAAAATCTACTGTAATTGCCCAAGGGGTACCAATTTCATCTTGTCGGCGATAACGACGGCCAATAGAGGCTACTTCGTCATAAACGACAAAAAATTCTTTTTTAAGATTTTCAAAAATCTTTCTACTGAAATCTACAAGCTCTGATTTTTTCACAAGAGGTAAAACAGCAATCTGATAAGGAGCAAGAACGGGCGATAAATGTAAAACTATCTCTAAAGATCCTTTTTCATCCTTAGAATCTTCTTTTTCTTTTCGGCCACTAGGGTATTCTTTATAAGCCTCCAAAAGGAGAGCAAAAAGTGCTCTTTCAATCCCTAGGGTAGGTTCAATCACCCAAGGAAGATAATGATCTTTTTTTAGCTCATCATAAACTTTAAGGGAAGTACCAGAAAATTCCTCATGGGCTCTTAAGTCAAAATCCCCTCTTTTGGCAACACCGGCAAGCTCAGAAATTCCGAAAGGAAAACAATAATTAATATCTCGTGTTCCTCGCGAATAATGGGCTAATTTTTCTTTAGGGTGGTCGTAGGCTAAAAGATGCTTTTCCGAAATTCCCAAATCTACAAAGAATTGCCACCAGGCTTTAAACCAGTCCTCAAAATATTTTTCTTCATCAGAAGAAGGATGAATAAAATATTCTATTTCACATTGTTCAAATTCGCGGACTCTAAAAAGAAAATCGCCGGGAGTAATCTCGTTACGGAAAGCTTTGCCTATTTGAGCAATCCCAAAAGGTATCTTTTGACGAGAGCTCTGTAAAACATTTTTAAAATTAACAAATATTCCTTGAGCAGTCTCTGGCCTAAGATAACTTAGCGCTGCCGAATCTTTGGCTGGCCCCATATAGGTTTCAAACATCATATTAAAAGGGCGCGGATCGCTAAGCAAAGCACCACAAGAAGGACAGAGGAGTTTTTCGTTCTTTTTCTCTACCACTCCATATTTACCTTCTAGTAAAAAGTCGTAACGAAAGCGACTCTTACAACTAAAACACTCTACTAGAATGTCATTAAAATTTTTTTCGTGTCCGGAAGCTTGCCAAACTTCTCTTCGCATAAGAATGCTTGCATCTATTAGCTCTATATCTTCCCTTTCCTGAACAAACCTTTTTAAAAATAAATTTTTAAATCTAATTTTTAAAAGAGAACCCAGAGGACCAAAATCATAGAGATTACCCGCGCCTCCATAAATTTCTGAATTAGCAAAGACAAAACCGCGCCTTTTAAGAAGAGATTTAAATCTTTCAAATTCTTCCTTATTCATCTCCCCTATCTTAGCTAAGAATTCAAAAAAGTGAAAGACCAACTATTCTATATAGACTCTTGGTAACGATGAGCTGAGACGGGTTATAATTTCATAATCAGATGTTGCCGCCCAGTTAGCTAGTTCAGAAGCGGTAATTTGACTTCTGGCCATTGTTCCCAATAGAACTACTTCCTGACCTGGTTTAGGAAGAATTGTAAGATCAGAAACATCTACCATACTCATATTCATACAGACTCTGCCAATTATAGGGCAGCGCCTGCCTGCTATCAAAACTTCTCCTTTATTGGATAAAGCGCGCGGATAGCCATCGGCATAACCTACTGCAATCACTGCAAGCGTAGTTCTGCGTTTAGTTTCAAAAGTGCAATCATAGCCCACTTTTTCACCTTTTTGAATAGTTTTCACCTGTACTATTCTTGTTTTAAATTGCAACGCCGGCTGGGTATCAATAAACTTATCTAGCCCATAAATCGATCGCCCCATGCGAACAGCATCAAACCGCGCTTCGGGATAAAGAAAAGTACCGCGGGAATTTAGAAGATGAACCATAGGAAAAAAGAGATTCCTTCTTTGGCAGTTAAAAAGAACCTCTTTCAAAGTATTTATTTGCTTTAGGGTAAACTGCTGATCTTCAGGATAGGCTAAATGAGAATAGAGGGCGCGAATCTTAAGAGCAGGAAAAGCTTCTAGACCTTCTAAAAATTCGAAAAAATTCTCTGGTAGCACCCCCAAACGATGCATACCTGTATCTAGCTTAATATGAACATAAACAGGTTTGCGTTGCCTTAAAGCTTCAGCTTGTAATAAACGCGCAAAATTTAAGTCAAAAAGGGCTACATCCAAATTTTCAGAAATTAAATAAGGAATCTCGGCGGGTGGTACATAACCCATCACTAAAATAGGGGCTTTCATTCCCGCGTGTCTAAGTTCCACTCCCTCGGCAACTGAATTGACACACAACCACTGAGCGCCTGCTGACCAAATAGTAAGTGCGCTCCTTATTAGTCCGTGGCCATAAGCATTAGATTTCACCACTGCCATAAGTACCACATCTTCACCAAGGGCTTCTAAGATGAGTCGAGTATTGCGCGCAAGTGTTCTTAGATTGATTTCCAGCCAGGCCGATTTTTCAGTCATCTTAACTATGATAGCACAAAAACTGATCAATGGCACTCTCAATAAGCTGAAGAGAAGAAATCTCTTGCCTTTCTCTAAGAAACTCTTCTGGCTGTCGACTTAAAAGATTTAAAAACAAAGAGACTGTTGGTAAATCAAAAATCAGTGCTCCTGGTAAACCAGTCTCTACAAATCCGCCTTCTTTGGCTGAAAAAAAATATTTCTCTTGTTGAATATTTTTAGGGAGTCGTGGCAGAAGGCCCAAAACTGAGAGCAAATTTAATTTATACCACACCAAAATTACAGGTAAACAAGAATTCTCCGCTAATTCTAAAGCTTTAATTGTTAACTTAAAAGCCTGAATATTTTTTTCTTCTTCTGGAAGCATTTTTAAAGCAAACTCGGCAATCTTTGAGAAAAATTGAAATTTCTCTAAAGAAAACTCTTCAGATAAAAAATTCTTAACCAAAGAGGCATGGGTTAAATAATAAAAATCTCGACCTAAAACTAATTCCGCAGAAAGCAAAGAAAAAGGCTCTATCAACCCGCTAATACGGCTAGTAGGCAGCAGAGAACCTTTAGCAATAATCTTAAGAAGCCCTTTTTCTTCGGATAAAGCGGAAAGAAGTTTACTATTTTTGACAAACGGTTTTCTTTTTAAGACCAAAATTTTAGTTTTAAGGTTTTTGGTCATTATTTAGCGCTGACAATTACCACAAAAATGAGCAGTTCTCCCGCCGATCTTCAGGCTGCTAATTTTACCACCACAACGACTGCATTCCTTTTGCTGATAAGCCTTGGCTACATGCAAAAAATTACCCCTTTCGCCCTCAATCGTCACATAAGACAACAAAGAGGAGCCCTTATGGGCTATGCCTTCTTCTATGGCTTTTTTACAACCTTTATAAAGAGCCTCTATCTCTTCTAAAGAAAGAGAGTTTGCTTTTCTTTTGGGATGAATTTTTGCCCACCAGAGAGCTTCATCTGAATATATATTGCCCAAACCGGCAATTTTATCTTGTTCCATAAGGAGAGTCTTTATTGGCTTGCTGGTTTTTTTACAGATCTCTGTTAAGTAAGAAGGATTAAAATCTTTGGTAAGTGGCTCTGGGCCCAGGTTTTGAATAAACGGTTCTTTTGCAACCTCTTCAGTCTTTAAAATTTTAAGCCAACCAAACTGCCTGAGATCGTTAAAATAGAGTCTAGAGCCATCTTCAAAACTAATAGTAATGTGAGTAGATTTATTGGGGACAGGAGTATTAAGTGGTGGCACGGCATGACCGCCAGCAAGTTTTGGGTGACTATCATCAATTAAAACTAACTGACCTGTCAGCTTTAAATGAAAAAGTAAGGAATATTGATTATCCAAAATTACTTCTAATAACTTGGCATAACGAGCTATCTCTTTTACTTGAGCGCCAAATACCTGCTTGGGATCGCCAATAAGCATTTTGGGACGATCGCTAGTAATCTCTTTTATAACTTTACCTATTAAAAACTTTTTTAATCCTTCTTTTAAAGTCTCTACTTCTGGCAATTCAGGCATTTTTGAACCCCTTTCTTTAATTCTTGCAAAATTTTTAAAGAAGGCACCTCTTGTAAATTAAAGTCAATATCCGGCGTTTCAATAATCCCTGGCAAACCAGCAAATTCTTTAAAACTAAGAATCTTTCTGAAAGTCTCTTCTCCTAGAAGCCCCCTTCCAATAATTTCATGGCGATCTTTATGCTCTCCTAGGGCTATATTAGTATCATTTAAATGCCAAACCGCTAATTTATCAAGGCCAATATAAGTTTTTATACTCTCTAACAAAGTTTTTATACCCTCTTCTTTTTTAAGATCGTAGCCAGAAGCGTAAAGGTGGGCACTGTCTAATGCCAGCTTTAAAGAAGGATGATTGACTTTTTCAAAAATCTTGGCAATTTCGGAAATATCATCGCCAATAATATTGCCTGCTCCCGCCGAAGTTTCTAAGATTAAATCAATATCTACTTCTCTTTTCTCTAGCACCTCTTTTATACTTATAGAAGCTGTTTTTATGGCTTCTTGAAGAGTGGTACCTTTAAAAGAACCAATGTGAGTAATCACCCCTTTGGCCTGTAAATAGAAGGCTTTTTTAAAGGAATCAATTAAAGAGAATTTGGAAGCCTCTAAAAAATAAGGATTATATGAACAAAGATTAGTAAGATAAATACTGTGTATATAAATATCAATATTGGCTTTTTTAGCTTCTAGACCTGCTTCGCTTAACTCTTCTTTTGAAAACGGCAATGGCTTCCAGGCTTGAGGATTATTAACAAAAATCTGCATCACCTCTGCTTGCCACTCTTTGGCTTTAGCCACTGCTGAAAGATAGCCCCTGCTTATAGGAATATGAGCGCCAAGTTTTAAAGAAGAAAAAACTTTCACCGTGGAAAATAAAAGTAAAATCCTTGAGGCCGCTCTCTATTCTCTATCTTGGGCATCCAACTCTTAGATTGCTCCTTATAAGAAAAATTTCTAAAAAGATCTTTGCGAAAAGTAGAAAGGATTGCCAAGGCAATAATTAGGATAAGAATGATAACCAGGCTCCACAGCCAATCAGAAATCAGCAGAAATAAACCTACGAAAATCAAGACTAGCGGCCAAAATCTGAAGAGAAAAGCAATATCCTGCCATCTCCAAAGATTCAGGCTTTCGCCAAGAAAGACTATTCCCATGATGAAAGCAATGATACCCAAAAATCTTCTCATATGCAAACCTCCTCCACTTGCAATTATTTACTTGTTTGAGCCAATAAAACAATCCCTACAAAAAGAAAGATTAAACCCCAAAACAGAGAAGGAGACGCAGCGGAATAAAACCGGTCTAGCAAAAAGACTAATCCAAGAACTAGCAATATACCACCTAAAACTCTCCTTCTGTTTATGCTTTCTTCCATAGTCTTTTTAAAAGCACTAGATGTTTCTAAAATAAAGTTTTTGGCGTTATGGGCAGTTCTTTCGACCTCTTTAGCGATATCTTTATCTTTGTTCTTGGTACCCTCCTCGGGAATAAAAATAATCCCTGCTAGATAAAGCCAAAATCCTACAGCTGGTGGAATAAAGAAAAGAAGTACAAACAAGAGTCTGATAAGATTAGGATCTACTTCAAAATATTCAGCTATCCCGCTAGCAACGCCTGCAATGATGCGATTTTCTTTACAACGATAGAGGTGTTTCATTTTTGGTTTTTAGCATTTAATTCTTATTAGAAATCTTTGGCATTTCCCAAAAATCATCATCTTCTTCCTCCTTATCTGCGGTATGTCTTATTTCTGGGGATAGCTCTGTTTGATTCTTCTTCTCCAAAGAATTTATTCTCTCTTTATTTTGAGACACTTCTTCCTCCTTTTGTAAAGATTCTTTATTTTCTTCTTTAGATAAAACTCTCCCTTCTGTTGAGGTTTCTCTTTGATCAGAAAAACTCTGCCCACTCTGGAGATTTTCATTGTTTTGGACCACAGAAGCAGAAAAATCTTTTGTAAGAAATCTCTTCTCGTTAAGATTAAGGGTATTTATAATAGGTAATTTCTCAACGGCTATTTTCGGCAAAGCAGCAGTAACCACTAAATTGCTAATTTGTGGTGGAAGCTTCTTCTCTTCTTTTTCGAAAACCTTCTTATTTTCTCCCCCTTTGGCATGAGAAGATAAGTGGATATCTTTTAGATCTTCCTCAATCTTTTCTTTTTGGGAGAATGTTTTTTCTGTTTTTATCTTTAAAGGGGTTTTAGAGGAAAGTAAAGAATTTTTTTCTTTTTCTGGAGATATAGCGGACTTTTCTTTAGAAAGAATTGGTCTTTCTTCTTGAATAACAGAGGCTCTCTCTTCTTCTGGAGGTAAGAATTTTGGTATATCAGGAGGCCAAAAAGAGAGCTTTAAGTCCTTTTCTTTAGATTTTTCTTTACCTAAAAATTTAATGCCTAAGTTAAACATCTCCTCTTTTTATTTTTATTCTCTTAAATTATAACGAAACCAACGAAAAAATAGCAAATGAGATAAATTTTAATTTATTTTGAAAAAGAGGCTTATTTTATATAGAAATCAAAGTAATCTCTTCTTCTAAATTAGCACCTAAAGGTATGGTTTTTTCTCTTTGAAAATTTGCAAGGTTAACAATTACTAGCAGATTCTTTAGAAAATTCTGAGAATCGTCGTTGGCTGGTATGCTGTAAATAAGTTTGCCTTGATGAAGAAAGAGAAAATTTGCGTAAGCATTTTTTTCGGGTAAAATTTTACTCTCTGTGATTCTGTTCTGGTTGTCGTATTTAAGAAAAACAATTTTATCGTTGCTACCAATTATGATAACCTTATTCTGCTTATCTATAGCAGCTGAGTAAAACTGAGTTTCCTCAAGTTTCAAAGAAGGGTTAAGCTGATAGACTTCTTTGACAATCTTTTCAGCAAGAGTATTTATGACAGTTATCTTAGAGAAGTTCATAGAGTCCACAACTATAATATACCCTCCGTTAAAACTAACATCTACAAATCCCAAATTCTCATCAGAATAACCGTAATCATTGAGGGAAACAAGCAATTCTAATTTGTTACCTTCTAAATCTTGTAAATAGAGCGGAACTGAGTTGCCAATACCCTCACCACATTTCCAAGTAAAAAAGCGCCTATTTTTAGAGTCATAAACATAACAATCCTCAAAATTACCTATCCTCGATCTCTCAATTTTATTTAACGAAGCATCAAAAAAATAAGAGCGCGTAGAGATTGGCCTACGCACACCAAGCGTCTCTCCTTGAATCTCTTCAAATTTGATTATCGATAAATAAAATTTATTCTTTTCAGAGATTGAAGGTGCAACAATAAAATCTTCATCTTTTGCGACATTTAACTCTGGGAAAAGCTTTGAGAGGTTGCTAAGTTTCTGATCTTTAAGAGAAAAAAGAAAAAACTCTTTATCTTTTTCTAAAAAGAAATTTTCAGGAAATTGAACGTGATAATAGTAACTCGCCAATTTATAACCAGCAGGCAAAAATTCTTTCATTGCTCCACTTTCAAAATCTACAAGCACATACCTTTTGCCAAAACTTAATCCCAGATAGGCTTTCTTATTTATCTGATCAGGAGAAAGACTAGGCGTCAAAGAGATTGGAGGTAAAGGACTTGTTTGGATTAGTTTAGAAGAAGATGTTGGTAGGGGGGAAGGATAATAAAAATTATTCTGGTATCTAAAATAGACAAACAATCCTAAAAAAAACAAAATTAGTCCAAATAATAAAAAAACAATAATGTTCTGTTTTTTTGATCTCTTTAAACCTTTTGGGGTCTCTGTTTGCAAAGAATTTACCGATTTTTGCTCATCAGAGTTTTTTTCAAAAAGAATCATTTAAACCTCCTTTTTAACTAGAGAATTTTCTATTTTTATTTTCTAAAATTCTAATTAATAAAGTAAATAGCTGAACCCCAAAACAGTAAAATCTTAATAAATAAAAAACCTCGCGCTGGCCTACTTTCCCAGGGCCTTGCGGCCCAAGTATCATCGGCGCTGGTGGGCTTAACTTCCGTGTTCGGAATGGAAACGGGTGTTTCCCCACCGCTCAAAGCACGAGGTTGTTTTTTATTTTAGTAAATATAAATATTTACAAGCCAACGACAACAAGTCAAGCTTTTGCCTTCTTTGAAAAGAAGGAGTGGCAACAAAAATAGTTTTTTCGGCTTATTAGTACGGCTCAGCTACTTTCCCAAGTTACCTTGGGAAACAGCGGTTACCCGCTTTACACCTGCCGCCTATCTGCAACACCAGCCTGCTTGCGCAAACCAGTGTTGCCAGGTCGTAGTCTGCGACCAGCCTCAAGCGAACTCTAATCTTGGGGTGGGCTTCGCACTTAGATGCTTTCAGCGCTTATCCCGTCAGGACATAGCTACCCAGCGCTGCGCCTGGCGGCACAACTGGTACACCAGAGGTCCTGCCCTCTCGGTCCTCTCGTACTGGAGAGAGCTCCCCTCAAAGTTCTACGCCCGCATCAGATTAGGACCGAACTGTCTCGCGACGTTCTGAACCCAGCTCGCGTACCGCTTTAACGGGCGAACAGCCCGACCCTTGGGACCTGCTCCAGCCCCAGGATGCGACGAGCCGACATCGAGGTGC